>WNFB01000523.1_pt1 | contig 31525 bp, 38 predicted proteins | sample 5400501 | NCBI WGS metagenome assembly WNFB01 (sample SAMN13153341, study PRJNA577476) | soil metagenome | isolation source: 200 cm saprolite under Douglas fir tree site 2 hole 1 | place: USA:California | collected 2015-04-18
ATCCGATCGATCGCTACGTTCAGCGCCTGCTCACGGCCGACATGGTCGCCAAGACTGACCTGAAGGACATCGACGATCGCGTGCGGGTAGAAGTTGATCAGGCGACCGACGCGTGTGTCGATGAGCCACTGCCCGAAGCGGAAACGGCGTTGCCGGGGGTGTACGTCAACCCGCCGTCGGCGGACAAGCTCTGGTTCAAGGGGTTGTAATGCCCGAAGTCACCTTTCTCGAAGCACTGCGCCAGGGGCTCTGGGAAGAGATGGAGCGCGACGACCGCGTCTTCATCCTCGGCGAAGACGTCGGGCTGTACGGCGGCGCGTTCAAGGTGACCGACGGCTTCAGCAAGCGGTTCGGCGAGTCGCGCGTGATCGACACGCCGATCTCCGAGGCAGCCATCGTGGGAGCAGCCGCGGGCGCCGCGCACATGGGGCTGCGGCCGGTCGCCGAGATGCAGTTCATCGACTTCATTTCGTGCGCGTACGACATGCTCACGAACTACGTCGCCACGGCACGGTATCGCGCCGGCCTGTCAACCCCGATGGTGGTACGCGGCCCCTGCGGCGGCTATGTGCGAGGCGGGCCCTTCCATTCGCAGAATCCGGAGGCGGCATTCCTCCACACGCCCGGTCTCAAGATCGTCTATCCGGCGACGGTGCGGGACGCGAAGGGTCTCATCAAGGCGTCGATCCGCGACGAAGACCCGGTGCTCTACCTCGAGCACAAGTGGCTGTACCGGCGCATCAAGGAGCACCTGCCGGAGGGGGAAGAGATCCTCACGCCGATCGGGCAGGCGCGGATCGCGCGCGAGGGAAAGCATCTTTCCATCATCAGCTACGGCGCGACGCTGTGGAAATCGCTGGAGGCGGCCGAGCAGCTCGAGAAGGCGGACGGCGTGTCGGTCGAAGTGCTGGACCTGCGCACGCTGCTGCCGATGGACGACGGTGCGATTGTCGCGACCGTCAAGAAGACGAACAAAGTGCTGATCGTTCACGAAGACACGCGGACCGGCGGCATCGCCGGCGAGATCGCCGCGCGGATCAATGAGCAGGCGTTCGAATGGCTCGACGGGCCGATCATGCGCGTGACTGCGCACGACGTGCCGCTGCCGTACGCGCCCACACTCGAGGACTTCGTGTTGCCGCAGACGGAAGACATCGTAAAGGCCGCCCGCTGGTTGGCGGCGTACTGACGGAGATCCAATGGCACGCGTAGACGTACTCATGCCCCAGATGGGCGAGTCCATCGCCGAGGGCACCTTGAGCAAGTGGCTCAAGAAGGTCGGCGACGCCGTCAAACGGGACGAGCCGCTCTTCGAGATCTCGACCGACAAGGTCGACGCCGAGATTCCCGCGCCTGCAGCGGGCGTGCTCGCGGAGATCAAGGTGCAGGAAGGGCAGACGGTGCCCGTGCAGACGCTCGTCGCGGTGCTCGAGACGGAGAAGGGGGCCGCGGCACCCGCGCCATCGAAACCTGAGCCGTCGACAGCCGCAGCCCCGCCGCCTCCAGCTCCGAAACCGGAAACTCCGAAGGCTGCACCGGCCGCCGCGGCGCCGGCCGTCCGGCCTTCCGGCGATGGTGGGGGGGTCCAAACAGCCGAAGAACGGCTTCGCACGAAGTCGACACCACTGGTTCGCAAGATCGCGGCGGAGCACAGCGTCGACATCTCGCGCATACCGGGGAGCGGCTACGCGGGGCGCGTGACCAAGCAAGACATCCTCGGTTATATCGAGCGCGCTCCCGCAGCGCCTACTGCTCCCCGCTCCCCGCTCCCTGCTCCCTCAGGCGTCGAGCACCCGACCGTTGAACCCTGGCCCGGTGACCGCGTCGAGCCCTGGTCCAAGATTCGCAAGATTACCGCCGATCACATGGTGATGTCGAAGCGCGTCTCGGCCCACGTCGCGAGCTTCTTTGAGGTCGATTTCACGCGCGTCGCGCAGCTGCGCGGCAGGGCGAAGGACAGCTATAGCGAGCGGGGTGTGAACCTCACGTTCCTCGCGTTCATCGCCAAAGCCTGCGCCGAGAATCTGCGGAAGCACCCGATCGTCAATGCGGCGGTTTCGGGCGACAGCACGATCTATCGGGCCGACGTAAACATCGGCATCGCAGTGGCGCTCGACTGGGGTCTCATCGTGCCGGTGATCAAGCACGCCGACGAGCTGTCGCTCATCGGGATCGCGCGCGCGATCAACGATCTGGGTGAGCGCGCCCGCACCAAGAAGCTGTTGCCCGACGACATTCAGCGCGGCACGTTCACGATCACCAATCCCGGCGGCTTCGGGCCGTTTGCCGGCATTCCGATCATCAATCAGCCGCAGGTGGCGATCCTCGGGGTGGGCGCGATCGAGAAACGCCCCAAAGTCGTGACCGCCCCCCCTCCCGACGGCACGGAGTCCATCGCGATCCGCACGATGGGCATGCTCACGATGTCCTACGATCATCGCGTCGTCGACGGCGCCGACGCCGACAGGTTCCTGGCCGACGTGAAGAAGCTGTTGCAGGAGTTTCCCGAGGGAGCGGTGTGAGAATGCCCAAAGTCCTGACCGCGGCGCGTGTGCGCGTCCCCGCGCAGAACGAGACGGAGTACGTGAACACGCTGCGCGAGCTCAGCCAGTTCGCCGAAGCGCGCGGCCAGCGCATCTGGCTGTACCGGAATGCCAAAGATCCGCGGCTGTTCATTGAGTTTTCCGAGAGCCCGACGGAGATGTCGCACCGCGCCCAGGCCTCGCGACTCCCCGAAGAGATCAAGCTGGAGAGGCGTCTCCAGGCACTGGCGACGTACGCGCCCGACGCCTGGGAGCTGTGGAGCGAAGTTCCCGTCGCCACGACGTCGCAGGCGTAACGCTCATGGCGCGACGCACTCTGACCGTGGACGGCGACCGCTGGGAGGTGTATCCCTCGGGGCGCGTGACCGTGTACGGGCGGGATCAGTTCGGTCTCATCTTCGAGCAGGGCACCGGGCCGCAGCGCCGCCGCCGCGTGACGCACTTTTCGCCGCTGGGGGCTCGCTCGCCCGATCGAGCCTTCGCCGAGCTCTCCGAGCGCGAGCTGCTCGAGCTGTTCCGCCAGTCGCAGCCGGCGTGGACCGCCCCCGAGGTCGACTACGCCGCACATTGACCTGCATTGCCATTCAACGGCCTCGGACGGCGAGTGCGAGCCGCCCGAGGTCGCGCGCCGCGCCCGTGCGGTAGATTTGGCGGCGATCGCCCTCACCGATCACGACACCACGGATGGCGTCGCGGAAGCGGCGCACGAAGGCGCGAAGCTGGGCATCCGCGTCATTGCGGGATGTGAGTTCAGCGTGCGCGCGCCATGGGGCGAGCTGCATGTGCTCGCACTGTTTCTGCCCCACGAGAACGAGCGGCTCGAGGGATTCCTGCGCGACACGCGGGCCGCGCGCCTGCGCCGCGGCGAGCAAATCGTCGCCAAGCTGCAGGGGCTCGGCGTGGCGATCGACTTGGAGGACGTAGAGGCGCAGTTGATGGGTGGAGATGGGGGAGCGTTGGGACGGCCGCACGTCGCGCGGGCGCTCGTCGACTCTGGCGCGTGCGACAACATCAGCGACGCGTTCCGGCGCTACCTGGGGCGTGGCCGCGCCGCGTACGTCGAGAAGCCGCTGCCCACGCTGGGCGAGGTCACCGCGCTCGTGCACGAGGTGGGGGGGCTGACCGTCGCGGCGCATCTGGGCGATCACGGCACCGAGGCGCAGCTCCGCATCTTTCAGGACCAGGGACTGGACTGCGTCGAGGTCCGGCATCCCAGTCATCCGCCGGCCGTGGAGCAGCGGCTCACGCGCATCGCCGAGCGGCTGGGACTCGGCATCAGTGGCGGGTCGGACTGGCACGGCGAAAGCGAATACGGGGAAAGCCACGCGCCGTTGGGCGGCATGCGCGTGCCCGACACGTGGCTCGAACCGCTCGAGCGGCGCCTCGAGCTCGCGACCAGGAAACAGGAGAGGGAGACGCATGAGTGAACCGCTACCGATCGGCAGCCAAGCACCGGCATTCAAGGCACCGGCATCGGACGGCCGGACGTACGCACTCGCCGATCTGCTCGAGAACGGTCCGGTCGCGCTGGTCTTCTATCCCGGCAACAACACGCCCGGCTGAAACCGCCAACTCTCCGCCGTGCGCGATGAGATCGCCAAGTTCAATGCCGCGAACATGCAGCCGTTCGGCGTCAACCCGGCGAGTGTCGAGAGCCATCGGGGGTACGTCGAAAAGATGCGGTTCAATTTTCCCCTGCTGTCTGATTCGGAGCGCACGATCGCCGGTGCGTACAACGCGCTCAAGGACGACGGCAAGGGGATTCAGCGGACGGTGTACGTGATCGGCCGCGACGGCACCGTGCACTTTGCGCAGCGCGGCGCACCTCCGGTCGACGATATCGTCCGTGCCCGCTGACCTGCACGGCAAGGTCGTCCTCGTCACGGGCGTGGGTCGGGTCGGGCAAATCGGCCACGCCGTGGCGCGCGGCCTGGGCCGCGCCGGCGCGAAACTGCTGCTCGCCGATGTCAACGCCGTCGGCCTCGCGGACCGCGTCAAGGAATTCGGGGCGGAAGGGATCGCCGCCAAATCGTCCGCCGGCGACCTGACTCAGCCCGATGTCGCACGCGCCGCGGCCGCCGCGGCCCAGACGCACTTCGGGGGGCTCGATATCCTCGTGAACGTGGCGGGCGGATTCTTCAGCTACGGGCCGTTTACCGAAGTGAAGCCCGAGATCCTCGACCGCGAGCTGGCGGTGAACTTCAAGACCGCGTTCTACATGTGCCAGGCCGCCGTGCCCCTGCTCCTGTCCCGCGGCGGCGGGTCGATCGTCAACTTCGCGTCGATCGCCGTGGTCCGGTCCCTCATGCACATGTCGGCGTACAGTGCAGCGAAATCGGCGGTCGCGGGGCTCACGCGGGAGCTGGCGCGCGAATATCGCGACGCGAATATCCGCGTCAACGCCGTCGCTCCCGCGACGGTGCGCACCGCCGACAACGTCGCGCAGATGGGCGAGAAACAGCCACTCGTCGAGCTCGACGAAGTCGTGAACACAGTGCTGTTCCTGGCCAGCGACGAAGCCAGCGCGATTACGGGTCAAATCGTCCCTATCACCGGAAAGGCGTACTAGTGCGGCTCGAGGGCGCGGCCGCGCTGGTGACGGGAGCCGGGAAGCGGATCGGTCAGGCGATCGCCATCGGATTGGCGCACGCGGGCTGTGACGTCGCCGTCCATTATCACGGCTCCGCCAAGGGCGCCGAAGAGACCGCGCGCGCGGTGCGCGCGGCGGGGCGGCGCGCAGAACTGCTCCAGGCCGACCTCAGCGACGCCACGGTGTCCCGCGGACTCGCCGATCGGGCGGCACGGGCGCTGAAGCGCCTCGATATCGTGATCAACTCCTCGGGCGTCATGGTGCGCCAGCCGGTTGAAACCGTCACGCCCGAGAGCTGGGACGCGACATTCGATCTGAATCTCCGCGCGATGTTTTTTGTCTCGCAGGGCGCCATCCCGCATCTGCGGCGCGCCAAGGGCAAGATCGTGAACATGGCCGACATTGCGGGGATGGAGCCGTGGCCGGCCTACGTCCCGCATTGCGTCAGCAAGGCCGGCGTCATCATGCTCACCAAGGCGCTGGCACGGGCGCTTGCGCCGGATATTGCCGTCAACGCGGTCGCGCCGGGGGCGGTGCTCCTGCCGGAGGGTTGGGACGAGAAGGCGCGCGAGCATATCCGTGAGACCACGCCGCTCGAGCGGTTGGGCGATCCGGCCGACGTCGTCGCCGCTGTGCGGTTCCTCCTGGCCGGCACCGATTATGTGACCGGCACGGTGCTGGTCGTCGACGGAGGGAGACTCATCCGCTGAGGGACGTCGTCGTGGTCGGGGGTGGCTGCTACGGCACGTTCTACGCGTCTCAGCTCGCGAAGGCCAAGGCGCGCGGGAAGACTGAGTATCGGACCGTCGTCGTAGTGGATCGCGAACGCGATTGCAGGGCGAGGCGCGAGCTCGGGGAAGCGCCCGATCGCGCGTTCGTCGAGTCTGATTGGGGCGCCTTTTTCGATCGTTTCCTTCCCCAATCGGGCGACGACCAGATCGTCCCCTCGCCACACATGCCGCACCTGATGTTCGAATGGGTGCTGCGCCGCGCCCGGGCCCGATGGCCGAAGCGCGCGGTCTCGGTGGCGCCAGTACCGGGTGACTTCCCGACTCCCTACGATCGTCCCGGATCGGATCACACTCGCTACGTCTCGTTCGCGGATTGGATCTGTCCCACGCATTGCATCGAGCCGGCGCTCTGTCCCGCCATCGGGGCACCGCGCACCTGGGAGATGGGAGACTCCGTCCGCGACCTCGCCGAGCGGCTGCGGGCCAGCGGCCGCCCGGTGAGCGGGCCCGCGTTGTTCGTGTGCAAGCATCAGGTCTTCGGCGTCGGCATGTTTGCCGCAGACGCTGTCCGGGCGGGTGACCGCTTGGTCCAAGAGGCGGGATCGACGAGCGCCCCGGTTGAAATCCTGGTAGGGACTATTTCGAGTTGCCACGGGGCGTTGAATCTGTTGACGCTGTCTGCCGTCAGCCATCAGCCGTCTGCCGATGGCTGATAGCCGACGGCTGATGGCTCCCGAAGATCGCCGCCGATACCTAGAGCACGCCCGTGAGCTGTTTAACACCGGTGAGTTTTGGTTAGCCCACGAGGCGTTGGAAACAGTCTGGCGTTCTATTATTAAGGAAGACGAGGCGCAGGTCTGGCAGGGCCTCATTCAAGCCGCCGCGGCGCTGTTCCATCGGGCCCGCGGGAACCGCCACGGCACCGTCGTGGTTGGAGCGGCGGCACTCGAGAAGCTGGCCGGGCCACAGCGACCCGAGATCGAGTTCGAAACCGTACAGTTTCGCGCGCATCTGGCGCGCGCCCTGGCGGGGGAGGGTGATCCTCCGCGACTGGAATTCCGAGACGTATGACGAACCGTACCGCACTGATCTACGACGTGGTCATCGTGGGCGCCGGCCCGGCGGGGCTGTGTGCGGCGCTCTACGCCGGCCGTGGCATGCTCACCGCGGTCACGATCGAGCGCGGCGCGCCGGGTGGAGAGCTCCTCAACACGGACCTCATCGAAGACTACATCGGCTTCGAGAGCATCAAGGGGTGGGAGCTGGCGCAGAAGATGGCCGAACACGCGAAGAAGTTCGGCGCCGAGATCGTGACCGACACCGTCGAGCGAATCACCAGGGACGCCGACGGCTGGTTCGACGTTCAGACCGCGCGCGGCGACAGCTATCGCAGTCAGGCGGTGATCCTCACCGCCGGTGGCACACCCATCAAACTCGGCGTGCCCGGTGAAAAGGAGTTTGCCGGAAAGGGTGTCTCGTACTGCGCGGTGTGCGACGGCGCGTTCTTCAAGGGCGAGCGCCTCGCCGTCGTCGGCGGCGGCGACGCTGCCGTCGAAGAAGCCGATTATCTCACACGCTACGCAAGCAAAGTGCACCTGGTGCACCGCCGTGACGACTTTCGGGCCTCCGCGCTGCTCCAGGACCGGGCCTTCTCGAACCCCAAGATCGAAGTGATCCGCAATACCATCGTGCCGGAAATCGTCGGCAACGCGAAGGGCGTCACGCATGCCGTGCTCGAAGACAACGCGACGGGCATTCGCTCCAATCTCGACGTGGGTGGGGTGTTCATCTTCGCCGGGTTCAAGCCCAACACGCAGCTCGTCGAAGGCCATGTGGACCACGACGCCGGCGGCTATCTGATCACCGACAACCGCATGATGACGTCGATGGCGGGACTGTTCGCCGCGGGGGACGTGCGCAGCCAGGTCACCCGGCAGATTACGACCGCGGTCGGCGACGCGACGACGGCCGCAATCGCCGTCGAGAAATACCTCAAGTCATTGCGTGAGCAGCAGGGCGACGGCAAGGCGAAGGCCAAGGCGAAAAAGTGAAGATCGTCAAGGTCCCCAATGGCGTGTTCGCCGAGAACTCCTATGTCGTCATCGACGAGCAGACGCGTCTGTGCGTCGTCGTCGATCCGGGCGAAGAACCCGGTCTGATTCTCCATAAGATCGAGGAATCCGACGCGCAGCCCGTGGCCATCTGGCTCACGCATGCGCATGTCGATCATATCCTCGGGGTGCCGGAAATCGCAGCCAGGACAGGCGCGATCGTATGGCTCCATCCAGCTGACCGCCCGCTTTATGACGCCGTTCGGGAGCAAGCGGCGGGGTTCGGCCTTGTGTTGACGGAGGGAATGCCCGCCCCCGCCCCCGACCGCGACCTGGTTGCAGGCCAGCAACTGCAAGTCGGGGATTTGAGCTTTGAAGTACGCCACGCGCCGGGACACTCGCCCGGGAGCGTGTGCCTGGTGGGGCATGGCGTTGTCTTCAGCGGTGACGTGCTGTTCGCTGGATCGATTGGACGGACCGATTTGCCTGGCGGCGACTTTGAGACGCTGATCGCCAGCATCGAACGCGAGTTGCTCCCACTTCCCGACGATACCATCGTGTACAGCGGACATGGACCCGAAACGACCATCGGACGGGAGCGCCAGACCAATCCCTTCCTCACCGGCGTCAACCGGATCGTCTAAACCCCGCCCGCGCTGCATGCGGTGCGGGGGCGAAGTCCAGCCCACGCCCTGGGGCTGCAAGAATCCGTGTCCGAATTGCGGGTTCCTCTATCCCCTCGGCGACTGCTCCGATTGAATCACCTCCTCGCGATCCTGCTGCTGGCAGTGGATAGCGTCGCTCGCGCGTGGCGCATTCAGTTCGCCACCTGGGCAGCCGGCGGGCGACTCGACTTTCGCGACGCGCTGCGCTTGAACCTGTACGGCGAAGCGGCCTCCACGTTCACACCCAACCGACTCGGTGGTGAACCGGCGCGCTTCCTCGGCATGACGTGGTCGGGGATGCGGGTGGTGATGGCGCTGGTGGCTCTCGGCGTGGAAGTCGCGGCCGAATGGCCTGTATTCGGGATCGTGGCGCTAGCGCTGGCGGCGTACTACGTGCCCGATTGGAGCGAAGCGGCCGACCGGTTTCTCACGCACAGTCTGGCGCGCGACCTGTTGGGGATCGAGCTCATCGCGCTGGTGGCGCTGATTGTCATCTGGACGCTGCAGCGGCTGGTGCGGCCCGGCGCGATTCGACACCGGGTGCGGCGGCAATGGCGCGTTGCCCTCGCGCACGTGCGGCGCGCACCATGGTGGGTCTTGTTCGTGGGCGCGCTGCTCACGGTCGTCAGCCTGGCCGCGCGGGCGCTGATATTGCCGGCGCTCGTGTGGGGCCACCCGGACGCGCCGCCCTTCAGCGTGATGTTTTTCGGTTCGTTGGCGCTGCTGCATGCGCCGCTCGTCGTGCCGTTGCCGTCGGGCGGCGGCGGCATCGAAGTCGCGTTTCTGTCGGGATTCGCCGGGGACTTCGGTCCTGGTCATCAGCTGATGATGCTATTGCTGTGGCGCTTCTACACGACGATTCTGCTGACGGTGCTCGGTATGTATTTGTTGGTCCGGACGCACGGCGCGGCTGCCGCGAAAGAGCTGTTCACCGTCGGTTGGTTCCGGCGACGCTAGCGAGGACGGATTCTATGGGCGATTCTTGGCTCGAAACTAACGGGATGGTGGTGGCAGTGAATCAAACGAATCAAACACGCCTCGAACGTGATCCCCTCGGCGAGGTGCCCGTGCCCGCCGACGCGCTGTGGGGCATTCAGACCGAACGCGCGCGGCAGAACTTCCCGATCTCCAATCTCCGACCGCTCCCCGCCTTCGTCGACGCCGTGATCCGTATCAAGAAAGCCGCCGCCCTCACCCATCGGGAAACCGGGCGCCTGGACGCGAAACTCGCCGACGCAATCGTCCACGCCGCGGACGAGATCCTGTCAGGCGGGCACCGCGAGCAGTTCGTCGTCGATCCGTATCAGGCGGGTGCCGGCACCTCACACAACATGAATTGCAATGAGGTGCTCGCGAACCGCGCCAATGAGCTGCTGGGCGGCAGGCGCGGCGAGTACAAGCCGGTCCATCCGAACGATCACGTCAACATGGCGCAGTCCACGAACGACGTGATCCCCACCGCGATTCGGCTCGGCGCCCTTTCGCAGCTGGCGGCGCTGACCGAGGCGCTCACGCGCCTCGCGCGGGCGTTCGCGGCCAAGGGCAAGGCATTCGACGCGATCGTGAAGTCGGGTCGCACCCACCTGCAGGATGCGACCCCGATCCGCCTCGGCCAGGAATTCGCCGCCTACGGCCACACGGTCGAGCGGAATCGCGACCGGATCGTGCGCGCCGCCGACGACCTGCGCGATCTCGGCATCGGCGGGACCGCGGTGGGAACCGGACTCAACGCCGAGCCGCAGTACCCGGGGCTGATGGTGAAGCACCTGCGCGCGATGACCGGGCTCGAGCTGCGCGAGGGCAAGGATCGCGTGCAGCTGATGCAGTCCATGGGCGATGCCGCGGCATTCTCCGGCGCCGTGCGTACCTACGCCGCCGACCTCGGCAAAATCGCGAACGATCTGCGGCTGCTGGCGTCCGGCCCGCGCACGGGCCTCGCGGAGATCCTGCTGCCGGCGGTGCAACCGGGCTCGAGCATCATGCCCGGGAAAGTGAATCCGTCCATCCCCGAAATGGTGAATCAGGTCTGCTTCCAGGTGATCGGAAACGACGTCACCGTGACCGCCGCCGCGGAGGCGGGGCAGCTCGAGCTGAACGTCATGATGCCCGTCATCGCCCACAATCTGCTGTTCTCGATGAGCATCCTCACCACCGCGACGCGCGTATTGGCGGAGCGGTGCGTCGAGGGGATCGAAGCCGACGCGGCGCAGTGCGCGCACTGGCTCGAGCGCAGTCCGGCGCTCGTCACCGCGCTGGCGCCGAAGATCGGCTACGCGGAGGCTGCGAAGTTGGCGAAGGAAGCGGTGGCGAAGAACGTCACCGTGCGGCAGCTCGTGATGGAGAAGGGGCTGTTGAAGGGAAAGGAGCTCGACGAAGTCCTGGATCTACAGGCAATGACGGAGCTGGGCGTGCCGGGGGAGCGGGACAAGCGAAAATAACTCTCACATCGGAGACGCACCCATGGGTAGCTGGATCGTTGCCGGACTCATCGCAGGCGTCGTCGCGTACCTCGTTGATTGGGTCATGTGGAGTAAAGTCTTCACCGGTCTGGATGCGTTTGTCACCCAGATGACGCCGGAGGAGATGAAGCGATTCATGGGACCGGCGCTCGCGAAATCGGCCGTTCTCACCCTTGCGTTCGGTCTGCTGCTCGCCTGGTTCTATGGCCGCTTCCGCGGTGCGCTATGGGTCCAGCAGGGGGGCGCCTTGGCCGGCATGGAGTTCGCGACCGTGCTGTGGCTCCCGACGATCTTTCTCGCCATGGTCGGGAGCGGCGTCTGGTATGCCAAAGTGCGGCAGCTGCAGATGGCCACGTGCTGGGAGTGGCTCGTGCGCATGAACGCCGCCGGGCTGGTGGTGGGATTGCTCATGAAGTGACGGCAGTCACGGCACTCGCGAGCGCGGTGGGGTAAAAGTTTCCTCATGCGTACCCTGACGATTGTCCTCATCGCGCTCGCGGTTGCCGGCAATGCAGTGGCGCAAGGGCGCGCGCGCATCGGTCCCACGATCTCAACCGTCTCCATCGAAGACGGTGTCGGCGGCAGTCACTCCTTCACGTCGTTTGGCGGCAGTCTCGCGTTTCTCTCCGGCGACGACGGCGAAGTCGGGGTAGGCGTATCCCGCTACGGCGATCTGTCGAGCAACAGCTGCGTTCGGCAGATGACGTTCGTCGGTCTCGAGTCGAACTACTATCCCGTTGGACCAAGAGGCGTCGCGCCGTATGCGTCGACCGCCGTGGGGTTAGCGCGGGTCCGCGACGAGGATCCGACTCTCGCCTTTCTGGGTTGTAACACATCCGCGCAATCGAGCAACCAGCTTGGACTCGGGTTTGGTCTCGGTGTGCGCGTGAATTTCGGAACGCAATCCGCGGCGCTTCTGGAGGGTCGCTTCTTTCAAGTACCGAACAGCGCCATCCAGGCGCTCGAAGGGCGCTTCAACGTCTCGTTCGCGTTCGGGAGCCCACGCCAGACCCAGATGCTCAACGGCACACTCGGCCCGGTGGTCGGCCTGATGACGCGCCTCAGTGGTCCGATGGAAGGCCGCGGCCCAACACTCGGCGTGCGATTCCGTCGTGAAACGAAGAAGTCGGGTTCGCTCGGCCTGCAAATCGATTACGCGCCGTTGCGAGTGACGCGCGGCTGCTCGAGCAAGTGCGAGCCGTACGCCGTGCTGTTTGCTCCGGGGTACGAGCCGTCGCTGCATCCCGCCTGGGGACGCTTTTACGCCGAGGTCGGGCTGCTGCTCGCTGGCTTCCCCGCACTCGGCGACGACCGCGGCATCTCACAGGGCGCCCATGGCGGGCTCGGTGCCGACATCTTCAGCGGCCGCTCGCTCATGTGGAACGTCAATGCCCGGGTGCTGTGGCTGCAGCGCAAGGATCCCAACAACCGCAATGCGTTCGTCGTGCAGGCGGGCGTCAGCGTGAGTCCGAGGCTCGAGCATCAGGCCCATTGAATCCCGATAACGTCTCTCGCATATTCCTCCCATGCGCGTTACAACCTGGGCGGAATACGGCTTAATCGTCTCGGTTCATCTGGCCAGGCACGCGGGTCAAGGCCCCGTGGCTGCCCGCGAGCTGTCCGAGCAGGAACGTCTCCCGCATGATTACGTCGAACAGATCATGTTGCGGCTGCGCCGGGCCGGTCTCGTCGAGTCCGTTCGAGGCGCGCGCGGCGGCTATATGCTGGCGCGCGAACCCCTGGCCGTGAGCGTCAAGGATGTCATCGAGGCGTCGGAGCACGTCACGTTCGAGGTGAACTGCGACCTGCACCGAGTGGACGAAGAGCGCTGCGATCCGGCGACCGCCTGCAGTATTCGTCCTGTCTGGCGCCTGCTGCAGCGGCGCATTGACGAAGTGCTCGCCGGCGTGTCCCTCGCCGATCTCATGCGCGCCGAGCCACAGGTCTACCAGATCGCCGGAGCAGCGTCGGGGAACTGATGCTGCTGTCGCATGAGGAGCTGCTGCGGTACTCCCGGCACCTCACGCTCCCTGATGTAGGTCTCGAAGGCCAATCCAAACTCAAGGGCGCGCGTGTCGTACTCATCGGCGCGGGGGGATTGGGATCCCCGGCGGCGTTGTATCTTGCCGCGGCGGGCGTCGGAACGCTCGGGCTCGTCGATTTCGACCTCGTCGACCGCAGCAACCTGCAGCGCCAGATCATCCACGGCACTTCGGCTATCGGCACGCCGAAGATCGACTCCGCTCGCGAACGGCTGCGCGACGTCAATCCACACGTGCAGGTCGAAGCGTTTGGCCAGCAGCTCACGTCCGCCAACGCCCTCGAGATCCTGCAGAACTTCGACGTCGTGGTTGACGGCTCCGACAATTTCCCGACTCGCTATCTCGTCAACGATGCTTGCGTGTTGCTCGGCAAGCCCAACGTGTACGGCTCGGTCTTTCGATTCGACGGTCAGGTCTCCGTGTTTTACGCGAAGCAGGGGCCGTGTTATCGGTGCCTGTTCGCGGACCCGCCACCACCCGATCTCGTGCCGTCGTGCGCGGACGGTGGGGTGCTGGGCGTGCTGCCCGGAATCATCGGTTCACTCCAGGCACTGGAAGCGATCAAGCTGATCGTCGGAGTCGGCGAGTCATTGATCGGCCGCCTCGTGTTGTTCGACGGCCGCCGTATGCAGTTCCGCGAGCTCGCGCTGCAAAAGGATCCCGACTGTCCGGTGTGCGGTGAGCATCCAACCGTGACGGAGTTGATCGACTACGAAGCGTTTTGCGGAGTGGGGCCAGAGCGACGGGGGACGGGGGACGGGGCCGAGATTAGTGCTCCCGAGTTGCAGCGCGAGCGTGGCCGCAAGCCTGGCCTCGTACTCGTGGACGTGCGCGAGCCGCGCGAGGCCCAAATCGCGCGCATCGAAGGCGCGCGCAACATCCCGTTGCGTGAGCTACCGGGCCGCCTGTCGGAGCTGCCGGGCCATGGGGAGATCGTCACGCTGTGCCATCACGGTCCACGGTCCCTCAAGGCCCGCGAGATTCTGAAAGGCGCGGGATTCGCGAACGTGCGCAGCCTGGCGGGAGGGATCGACGCGTGGGCGCGGGAAGTGGATCCGGAGGTGCCCCGATACTAGACGTCTAGGCGCCTAGGTGTATGCCGAAGGGGGGACTCGAACCCCCACGGGCTTGCGCCCACTGGCTCCTGAAGCCAGCGCGTCTACCAGTTCCACCACTTCGGCTCGGACTTTTGAGGAACGGCAATCTAGATTGTTGTATAACCCCAAGTCAATGCGTATCTTGCCGACGTCATCGTGGAAAAAATCTCCATCGCCAGGAATCCCAAAGCCCGGCACGATTACCATCTCCTGGAAACGTGGGAGGCCGGTCTCGTCCTCTCCGGGACGGAGGTCAAGTCGCTGCGTGATCGCAAGGCGAGCTTGAGTGAAGCCTACGCCCACGTACGCAACGGCGAAGTCTGGCTGGAGGGAATGACGATTTCGCACTACGGGCCCGGCAGCTACAACAATCCACCCCCCGCTCGTTCCCGCAAACTCCTGCTCCACAAACGTGAAATCCGCAAATTACTCGGCGCCACGACGCAGAAGGGTCTCACCGTCGTGCCGCTCGAGGTCTACTTCAAAGACGGGTTGGCCAAGGTCGCGATCGCACTGGCGAAAGCCAAGAAGGCACACGACAAGCGCGAGGACCTGAAACGTCGCGTCGCCGAACGCGAGATGGCACGCGTGGTGAAGGGCAGACGGTCATGATGCTCTTCCTGTTTCTCGTCGCCTTGGTGCCGCAGCAGGTCCTGATCGCGACTTCGCGTGGCCAGGTCCGCATCCCCGTCACAAACGAAGCGGGTTCCGCGGCCGTGGCGGCGGTGCTGCTGGCGCAGCCCCTCGGACTCACGGTGTCGCTTGATGGCTCTGCCGCGCGGGTCACGCTGTCCGACGCCGTGTTCGATTTCGATGTTGGTTCGCCGTTCGTCCGCTACGACGGGGCGGCCTATCCGCTGGTGGGCGCGCCATACGTGGCGCGTGACACGCTGTTTCTGCCGCTGCACTGGCTAACCGATCATGTCCCCCGCCTGCTAGCGAGCCGCTACCGCTGGGACCCGTCGTTGGCTCGGCTGGACGAGCGGCCCCCCCCGGCGGCGCCGGTTCCGGCTCCCGTTCCCACCGCGCCAAATCCGATCACCGGCTTGCGGCTCGCGCACACGATCGTCGTGGATCCGGGGCACGGCGGCGTCGATCCCGGCAACCCGGGCCTGCACTTTCCTCGTGGCCTCACTGAGAAAGACATCACTCTTCGCATCGGCAAATTGTTGCGGGCGGAGCTGGTACGGCGCGGTCTCAACGTCGTGCTCACGCGCGCGACCGACACGCTCATCGACCTCGCAAATCGGCCGCTGTTCTGCCGAGCCGACTGCGATCTGTTCGTCAGCATCCACATCAATGCGATGCCCGCGGGGCGGAAACAGGCACTCGTGAACGGGGTGGAAACGTATTTCCTGTCCGATGCAAAGACCGAGGACCAGAAACGTGTCGCGCAGATGGAAAACGACGCGCTGCGCTTCGAAGCCGCACCGGCGGCTGACGGTCCGCTCGGCTTCATTCTCCGCGACCTGCAGCTCAACGAGTACCTCCGCGAGTCCGCGCGCCTCGCCGAGCTGGTGCAAAGCAAAGTCGCCGGAGTTCATCCCGGAGAGGATCGCGGTGTGCAGCAGGGTCCCTTCCTGGTGCTCGCCGCGGCGCGCCGCCCGTCCATTCTCGTCGAAGCGGGCTTCGCGACCAATCGCGGCGATGGCGCCTTCCTCGCGTCCGCGCAGGGCGAGCGCAAAATCGCGACGGCCATCGCCGACGCCATCGTCGCCTATTTGCTGGAGTTCGAGAGAAAGCTCGCCGGCACAGGGGGAGGGGGAGGAGGTGGCCAGGCACGATGACGCCGCGGCCGCGCTGGATCGTGCTGACGCTCGTCGCCGGACTCCTGGGAACCGGCTGCTCGTACCACAACGCCATGTGGAGCGCGGGGCGTCACGCCCACGATGCGAGGCAGCTCGAGCAGCGAGGCCAGCCATCTGAAGCGCGCGCGCAATGGGCGCAGGCGGCCGCGAAAGCCAAGGCTTGGCGGACCGACGACGCTGTAGTCCTGCAGGCGGAAGGGCTCGCCTATTCAGGCGCGTGTCGGGACGCTGCCGAGCCGATCGCGCGCGCACGCTCTAGTGTAAGAGATGCGACGCTGCGCGAGCGGATCGATCTGGCCGATGCGGAATGTGCGCTTGCCGGCGGTGATCCGGCGCGTGCGGACGCCGCGCTCGCCGCGCCGCTCGCCTCGAAGAATGCCGACCGCCGCTCTCGTGCCGAAAACGTCGCGGGCCGAGCGGCCGCCCTGCGGCTCGACTACGACGCAGCCGCCACGCACTTCACGCGTTCGCGCGAGCCCGGGGCGGCGGGACGGGCACTGCTAGCGCAGCAGCAGCTGCTGATCTCACGCGCTGGGCAACGCGCGGATCTGACGCCCGTCGCGGCTGAGCTCGCCCGGTTGCTGCGGACCGTGAGCGGCACCGACGAGGCCAGTCACGTGCTCGAGCTTCTCAAAGCAGCAGTGGTGGTTCCGGAGACACGGGCCACGCGCTTCCGCGCCGCCGAAATCGCGCGCGATTCGTTGCACGCGCCGGAGCTTGCGGGTCAACTGTTCCTGGAGGCGGCGACCGCCGACGCCGGATCGCTCTACGCACCCAAAGCGTTGATCGCCGCCCTGGTCGTACTCCCCGAGCGTCGCGATTCGATCGCCGCCCTCCTCGACTCGCGGTACGCGGCATCGCCGTATACGCGCGTCTTCCACGGCGAGTCGAGCGTCGCGTACGCCGCGGCGGAGGATTCCCTGGCGCGCGAGCTTGGCATGCAGGTCGCGCGCAGCACCGCCGTCTCAAGCGGAGTGCTCTTTGATGCCCCAGTTCCGGGCCCACGCGGCCCGCGGCTGGACCGGCCGTGAACCCGGTCGATCTGTTCGGCACCACCTTCCAAAATCCGATTCTTCTTGCTGCTGGCACTGCCGGCTTCGGCCGGGAGCTCGATCACGTCATCGACCTCGATCTCCTAGGCGGCATCGTCACAAAAGCGGTGACCCCCGAGCCTCGGCACGGCCATCCGGCGCTGCGCGTCGCCGAGTTTCGCGGGGGCATGCTGAACGCCGTGGGACTCGCGAATCCGGGCGTGGAGCGCGTCGCCGCGGACGAGCTGCCCTGGCTGTCGCAGCGGCTGCACCGGGCGCGCATCATCGTGAACGTGGCCGGCGCGACCGTCGCGGACTACGTGCTTGTGATCGAACGTCTAACGCCGCTCCAGGCGATCACCGCGTTCGAGATCAACGCGTCCTGTCCCAACACGAAGGCCGGCGGGCTGGAGTTTGGCGCCGAGCCCACCGGCCTGGCGGAGCTGGTGCGCGCCTGCCGGCGCGTCTCCACGCGGCCGCTTACGGTTAAATTGTCACCAGTGCTCCCCGACATCCCGGCAATGGCACGCGTCGCGCGCGATGAGGGTGTGGAGGCAGTCAGCCTCGTCAACACGATGCCGGGTCTACTCGACAAGCGACTCGGCAACGGTAGCGGTGGTCTGAGCGGTCCCGCATTACTGCCGATCGGTGTGCTCGCGACGCGACGCGTGCGCGAGCAGGTAGGCATACCCGTCATCGGCGTGGGCGGTGTCCGCAACGTCGCCGACGCGCGCGAGTATCTGGCCGCGGGCGCATCGCTCGTGGCCATTGGGACCGCGGCCCTCGCCGATCCGCGCGCGCCCGTACGCATCGCCCGTGAGCTGAGCCATGGCTGAGTTGATCGTCGCCTTCGATCTGCCCAGTGGGCGCGAGGCGCTGGGGCTGGCCACGCGCCTGCCAGGTCTGCGATGGGCCAAGGTCGGCCCGGTGCTGTTTGGCCGCGAGGGCCCCTCGCTCGTCAAGGAGTTCACGCAGCGCGGCATTCGCGTGTTTCTCGATCTCAAGTGGCACGACATTCCCAACATTGTGGCGAGTGCCGTGAGTGCGGCACGGGAGCTCGGTGTGTCGATGACCACGGTCCACTGCCTCGGGGGGCGCGCCATGTTGACGGCGGCAGCCGCGGCGGCGGGCCAGGACCTCGCGCTGGTCGGTGTGACGGTGCTGACCTCGCACGATGCCGCCGAGCTCGAAAGCGTGCTGGGACGGGGCGTTCCTGATGTCGGATTCGAAGCGGAGCGACTGGCGCGCGCGGCGCTGCAGGCGGGATTGCGCGGCGTCGTTGCGTCGGGCCTGGAGCTGGGCTTGCTCCGCGAAGCGCTGGGCCCCGAGCCGCTGATTGTGGTGCCGGGAGTTCGCGCACCCGGCGAGGCGGCCGGCGATCAGGTTCGTACGATCGAGCCCGCGGAAGCCGTCCGGCGCGGGGCCACCCATCTCGTGGTGGGACGGCCGATTACCGCGGCGCGCGACCCCGTCGCAGCCTATCGGCGCCTGGTCGAAGCGCTCGATTGAGGGTATCAACCCGTCCTATGCACAAGCCGTGGCTGTGGCTATCGCTCTCCGCGCTGATGCTGCTGCCGATCCGGGCACCGGCCCAAGCGACGCTTTCCGACGCTGCGTCCCGGGCCAAAGACGCGTGGTCCGCGCATGACGCGCAGGGCCTCGTGGGGCAGAGCTCGACGCTGATCCTCCAGATTCCCGGCGCAGATGCCTCGTCCCCGCTGGAACGGCCGCAGGCCATCGAGTTGTTGCGCCGGTACCTTCGGCCCGCCGAGGAGCGTGGCCTCGACATTACGGCGATCCGCGAGGTCGAGCCGGGGAAAGGGTTCGTAGAGTTAACCCGCCGCTACGTCGTCGCCGGAACGACCGAATTGCGTCGCGAAACGCTGTTTCTCGGCTATCGGTTATTGGCTGGCGAATGGCGTCTCGTGGAACTGCGGAGTGCGCCGTAATCCCGCCCCTTGCGTGAAGTTACGACCCCGTCTATTGTTCACGGCTCAGCCAGAACATTTTCACTTTTCCGGAGCAGGCCTGTTGAAGGTACGTTCGAGCGTGCGCCCCATCTGCGAGCACTGCAAAGTCGTGACGCGCCGGGGCGTGATTCGCGTGATCTGCAAGCGCAACCCGAAGCATAAACAGCGGCAAGGGTAGGGGAGACGCATGGCTCGTATTGCAGGCGTGGATCTGCCGCGCGACAAAAAAATCCAGTACGCACTCCCGTACATCTTCGGCATCGGCCCCAGCAACTCCGTTAAGATTCTCGCCGAGACCGGCATCAGTCCCGACGCGCGTGTGCGCGACCTGCGCGACGCCGAAGTCGCCCGGTTGCGCCAGGTGATCGAGCGGGACTACAAAGTCGAAGGCGCGCTCCGCACGGAAATCGCGATGAACATCAAGCGCTTGATGGACATCGGCACCTATCGCGGTGGCCGCCATCGCAAGAATCTGCCGGTGCGCGGCCAGCGCACGCACACCAATGCGCGCACCAAGAAGGGACCGCGGCGCGCCATCGCGGGCAAGAAGAAGCCCGTCCTGAAAAAGTAGAGGCACATGGCCGAGGCAAAACCCGAAGCAAAGCCAGACGCAAAACCGGACGCCAAACCGGACGCCAAACCGGAGGCCAAGCCAGCACCAGCGCGTCCGGCAGCCGGGGGCGCCAAGCGCGCCAAGAAGGTCGTCGAAGCAGAGGGCATCGCGCATGTCACCGCGACGTTCAACAACACGCTCATCACGATCACCGACCTGCAGGGCAACGCGATCACCTGGGGCTCGTCCGGCAAAGCCGGCTTCAAGGGTTCTAAGAAATCCACGCCCTTCGCCGCAACCGTCGCGGCCGAGCAGGCGGCACGTGAAGCGTTGAACCTCGGGGTGAAGCGTGTGCACGTCCGCGTGCAGGGTCCCGGCTCGGGCCGCGAGTCCGCCATTCAGGCGCTCGCCAGCGCGGGGCTGCAGATCCGTTCGATCCGCGACGTGACGCCGATTCCGCACAACGGGTGCCGCCCGCCCAAGAAACGGCGGGTTTGACGCGTGGCACGCTACACGGGTCCCGTTTGCAAGCTGTGCCGGCGCGAAGGCACCAAGCTGTTTCTCAAGGGCACGCGCTGCCTGACGGAGAAGTGTGCCGTCGAGCGCCGCGCGTATGCGCCGGGCCAGCACGGCCAATCGACCGGCCGCCGCCGCAAGGCGTCGGAGTACGCGAAGCAGCTGCGTGAGAAGCAGAAGGTGAAGCGGATCTACGGGCTCTCCGAGCGCCAGTTCCGCAACATCTTCGAGCGCGTGCTCAAGGAGCCGGGTGTCACGGGTGAAGCGTTACTCGTCGCGCTCGAGAGCCGGCTGGACAATCTGGTGTACCGGATGGGCTTTGCGAGCTCGCGCAAACAGGCACGCCAGCTCGTGCGCCATCGCCACATTCAGGTCAACGGGCGCACGTTGGACATTCCGTCGTATCGCGTGCGCCTGGGCGAGGAAGTCAAAGTCGCCGATGGGAGCCGCGAGCTCGTGCTCGTGAAGATGGCGCTCGAGCAGCTCGGGCGCGGACAACCGGTTTCGTGGATCCAGGTGGACACTGACAAAGTGCTGGGCAGGATGACGGAGCGGCCGACCCGCGACGCCATTCCGATTGCGGCACAAGAACAGTTAATCGTCGAGCTCTATTCCAAGTGATTACGACTCTTGATTTGACGGGGTTGGTCCGGCCGCACCTGGTCGAGATGACCAAGCGCGAGGACAACCCGAATTCCGCCGAGTTCCGCCTCCAGCCGTTGGAGCGGGGCTACGGCTACACGTTGGGCAATTCGCTGCGCCGGCTGCTGCTGTCGTCGCTGCGCGGCGCGGCGGTCTGGGCGTTCCGGATCGACGGCGTCGTGCACGAGCACCAGACCATCCCGGGCGTCGTCGAAGACGTGCATCAGATCATCCAGCGCCTGAAGCAGCTGACCTTGGTGCTCGCGCCGGAGGTGGACGAGGCGGTGCTCCGCTTCAAGGTGGAGAAGGCCGGCCCCGTGTACGCGCGCGATCTCGAGGCGCACGGCGCCGTCACGATTCAGAACCCCGAGCAGCTGCTCTTCACCGTGCAGGACGACCGCGACATCGTGGGTGAGCTGTACGTGAACAAGGGCCGCGGGTACGTCGAGGCGGAACAGCATCCCGTCGACCGCACCCTCGCGGTGGACGTCGTGCGCGTGGACTCGATCTACAATCCCGTGCGCCGGGCGAACTTCACCGTGGCGGAGACGCGCGTCGGCCAGCGCACCGACTACGACCGGCTCACGCTCACCGTCGAGACCAACGGCACGATCTCGCCCGAGGACGCCGTGGCCTATGCCGCGGCGCTGGCGCAGGAGCACTTCCGCTTCTTCGTCGACTTCGGCAAGGTGCCGATCGTCCCCGGCGAACCCGCGGGCAACGGTGGGACCGAAGGCGGCCGGCTGCGGGAGGTCTTGAGCCGCGCGATCGATGACGCCGGGTTGTCGGTGCGGTCGGTGAACTCGCTCAAGAACTCGAACATCCGCACGCTGGGCGATCTGGTGCGGTACAAGGAAGACGACCTCCTCAAGGTCAAGAACGTGGGCGAGAAGGCGCTCGGCGAGATCGCGGAATTGCTGCGTCGCGAAGGCTTGAACTTCGGGATGCAGCTCGAAGAAGCCCCCGGCGGCGAGATCCGGATCATCGACCCGGGCAGCGCTCCACAGGCGCAGCTCACGGGGACCGAGGAAGAGTAATGCGCCACCGCGCCAAGGGTCGCCAGCTGTCGCGGACGTCGAGCCACAAGAAGGCGACGCTGAACAACATGGCGACGAGCCTGTTCCTGCACGGCGGTATCCAGACCACCGAGGCGAAGGCGAAGGAGCTGCGCCCGTTCGCGGAGCGGCTCATCACGCTCGCGCGCCGCGGCGATCTGCATGCGCGCCGGATCGTCGAGCGCCGTCTCAAGGACAAGGCCGTCACCACCAAGCTGTTCGCCGAGATCGGCAAGCGGTTTGCGGCGCGGCCCGGCGGCTACACGCGGATTCTGAAGCTGGGCCATCGCGTCGGCGACGGCGCCGACGTGGCCCGCATCGAGCTGTTGGCTGAGTGACCGGGCGACGAGTCGAAATGAAAAAGGGACCCGGACGGGTCCCTTTTTTCTTGAGCAGCGCCGCCGCCCCTAGGACGCCTTGGCGACTCTATTCGATTTGATACACTGCGTGCAGACGCGGATGCGGCGGACGACGCCGTTCACCACCACGCGGACGCGCTGGAGGTTGGGATACCAGCGCCGGGGCGTCTTGTTGTTCGCGTGGCTGATATTGTGTCCCGTGATGGGACGCTTGCCACAAATCTCACACACTCGAGCCATAGTTCGATCCGACAACAATGAGTTCTAAGGACGCCGCAAAGAGGCCTAAACCTAAACGGGACACCGGGGAGCGGCAACCCCGCGGCGCCCGCACCGCGCGCAAGACGGCGGTGATCACGGGCGTCACCGGCCAGGACGGCTCCTACCTCGCCGAGCTGCTGCTCGAGAAGGGCTACGAAGTCATCGGGGTAGTGCGGCGCACGTCCCACGATTCCTACGAGCGCATCGGGCACCTGCTGGACCGCGTGCACATCGTCGCAGCGGACCTGCTGGACCAGCATTCGCTGACGACCGTGATCCGCGATGCCAAGCCCGACGAGGTGTACAACCTCGCGGCCCAGAGCTTCGTCCCGACGTCGTGGAACCAACCCGTCCTCACCGGCGAATTCACCGCGCTCGGCGTGACACGCTTGCTCGAGGCGATCCGTCTGGCGCATCCCGAGGCGCGCGTCTATCAGGCCAGCTCGTCGGAGATGTTCGGGAAGGCGGTGGAGACGCCGCAGCGGGAGTCGACGCCGTTCTATCCGCGCTCGCCCTACGGCGTCGCGAAAGTCTACGGACACTGGATCACCGTGAACTACCGCGAATCGTACGGCATGTTTGCGGTCAGCGGCATTCTGTTCAACCATGAGTCGCCGCGCCGCGGTCTCGAGTTCGTCACGCGCAAAGTGAGTGACGCCGTCGCCCGCATCAAGCTCGGGAAGGCAAAAGAGCTGCGCCTTGGCAATCTCGACTCCGGACGCGACTGGGGATTTGCGGGTGACTACGTCGAGGCGATGTGGCGCATGCTGCAGCAGCCCGAGCCGAAGGATTACGTGGTCGGGACGGGCACCATGCATACCGTGCGCGACCTGTGCGCCGCGGCCTTCAGCCACGCAGGACTCGATTGGCAGAAGTACGTGAGTGTCGACCCGCGGTTCGTGCGTCCCGCCGAGGTGGACACGCTGCTCGCCGATGCGAGTCGGGCGCGGAAAGAGCTGGGATGGGCGCCCAAGGTCGGATTCGAGCAGCTGGTGAAGATGATGGTGGATGCCGATTTGGAGCGGCTGGCGTGAAGGTGCTGGTCACCGGCGCCAACGGCTTTGTGGGACGCGCCGTCGTACGGCGCCTCGTCGCCGAGGGCGATAGCGTGGTTGCGGCCATCGGACCGGGGGCGTCTGGCGGGCCGGGCGGCAAAAATGTGAAGAGCGTGTCGCTCGATGTCTCGAACGATGTCTCGGTGCGCGCCTGCGTCGCGGAGCCGGTCGATGCCGTGATTCACCTCGCGGCGATCGCTCTCAGCCGTGCGGCGGATCGCGATCCGGCGATGGCGTGGGCGATCAATGCCGAAGGCACGGCGAAACTCACGGCCGCCCTCGGCGCTGCGGCGGCCCGGTGGAAGACGCAGCCACTCTTCATGCTGGCATCGACGGCGGACGTGTACGCATGGCAGCAGCGCCCTATTAAGGAAGAGGACGCCGTTCAGCCATCCACACCGTATGCTTCGAGCAAGCTCGGCGCGGAGCTCGTCACGGCACAGGCCGGGCGGTGCTGCGGCCTGAGGGTCATCATTGCGCGAGCATTCCCGCACTCCGGCGCGGGGCAGGACGAAAGCTTCTGGATTCCCGCGCGCGGCAAGATGCTGCGCGACGTGAAGCAGAATGGCTGGCCCGCCGTGCCGGTAGGCGACCTGACGGCGGTGCGCGACTACCTGCATGTGGACGATGTAGCCGACGCGTACGCGCTGCTCCTGGAGCGCGGCACGCCGGGCGAGGTGTACAACATCGCTTCTGGCCGACCCATGACGTTGGACGAGATTCATACGCGGCTGGAACAGCTGCTCGGCATCACGCCCCCCCCGAAACGGGAAGTGGATGCCAGCCAGGTGCGCCGCGAGGCGCGGCCGTATCTGGTGGGCGACGCGGCGAAGTTGCGCGCGGCGACGGGCTGGACCCCGCGCCGCACGCTCGACGATATCCTGCGAGACGTCCTCGATGCCCAAAAGAACTGATCTCGCGCGCATTCTCCTGATCGGGTCGGGGCCCATCGTCATCGGCCAGGGGGCGGAATTCGACTATTCCGGGACGCAGGCAGTGAAGGCCCTGAAAGAGGAGGGCTATACCGTCATCCTCGTGAACTCGAATCCCGCCACGATCATGACGGATCCCGAGCTCGCCGACCGCACCTACATCGAGCCGGTGACGCCGGACTGGGTGCGCAAGGTCATCGAGCGCGAGAAGCCGGATGCGCTGCTGCCCACGATGGGCGGCCAGACCGCCCTCAACGTCGCGATGGCGCTCGCCAACGACGGCACGCTGAAAAAGCACAATGTCGAGCTGATCGGCGCCAATGCCCGCGCCATCAAGATGGCCGAGGATCGCGCGGAGTTCAGCGCCGCCATGAGGCGCATCGGTCTCGCGACGCCCGCCGGTCACACGGTCACCTCCGTCGCCGCGGCGCTCGAGGCAGTCGGGGACGTCGGCTATCCGGCGATCATCCGGCCCTCGTACACGCTCGGCGGCACGGGCGGCGGAGTCGCCTACAACCGCGCCGAGTTCGAGGAGATGGTCGAGCGGGCGCTCGAGCTCTCGCCCGTCCACTCGACACTGATCGAGCGCAACGTCCTCGGCTGGAAAGAGTTCGAGCTCGAAGTAATGCGGGACCGGCGCGACAACGTCGTGATCGTCTGCTCCATCGAAAACCTCGACCCGATGGGCGTGCACACCGGCGACTCCATCACTGTCGCGCCCGCGATGACGCTCACCGACCGCGAGTACCAGCGCATGCGTGACGCGGCGATCGCGATCATTCGCGAGATCGGTGTCGAGGCGGGCGGGTGCAACATCCAGTTCGCCGTCAACCCGGCCGATGGCGAAATGCTGGTGATCGAGATGAACCCGCGCGTGTCGCGCTCGTCGGCGCTTGCGTCGAAGGCGACCGGCTTCCCGATCGCGCGCATCGGCACGAAGCTCGCCGTCGGCTACACGCTCGACGAGCTCCCCAATGACATCACCCGCACCACGCCCGCGTCGTTCGAGCCGGTGCTCGACTACGTCGTGGTGAAGGTGCCGCGCTTCGCGTTCGAGAAGTTTCCCACGGCGGACTTCCGGCTCACGACACAAATGAAGTCGGTGGGCGAAGCGATGGCGATCGGGCGCACGTTTAAGGAAGCGTTCCAAAAGGGGCTGCGCGCGCTCGAAATCGGCCGGCCCGGATGGGTCCTGGGCGCGACGCCGGCGGACGATCGCCTCACGAGTACGACGCCGGAGGATTTGCGAGTCGCGCTGCGCACGGCGACGCCCGAGCGCATCTTCCAGGTCAAACGCGCGTTCCTCGCCGGCCTCACGGTGGACGAGATCGCACAGGCCTCGGGCATCGACCCTTGGTTCCTTTATCAGCTCGAGGAGCTCGTCGCCGCGGAGCGCTGGTTCAGCGCACTGTCGGCCGTCGGTGCCGCGGAGCTCAAGCGGATGAAGCGGCTGGGATTCTCCGACTCCCAGCTCGCCGTGCTGCGTAACACCACCGAGTCAGCGATTCGCGAGCAGCGTTGGAGTCTCGGGATTCATCCCGCCTACAAGACGGTGGACACCTGCGCGGGCGAGTTTCCCTCGGCCACGCCCTATCTCTACTCGTCCTACGACGAAGAGAACGAGTCCGAGCCGTTCGGCGAGCAGGGCATCGTCATTCTCGGCAGCGGCCCGAACCGCATCGGGCAGGGCGTCGAGTTCGACTACTGTTGCGTGCGCGCCGGACTCGCGTTCCGTGAGCTCGGGTTCAAGACGATCATGATCAACTCGAACCCTGAGACGGTGTCGACCGACTTCGACATCTCGGACAAGCTGTACTTCGAGCCGCTCACGTTCGAGGATGTCCTCGAGATCACGCGGTGGGAGCGTCCCAAGGGCGTCGTCGTGCAGTTCGGCGGCCAGACACCCCTGCAGCTCACCAAGCCGCTCGAGGCGGCCGGCGTCCCAGTCCTCGGTACCTCGCCCGACGCGATCGACATTGCCGAAGACCGCGAGCGCTTCGAGGAGCTGGCCGACAAGCTCGGGGTTACGCAGCCGCCCAACGGGATCGCCCGCTCAGTCGACGAGGCAGTCGGCGTCGCGCAGCGGATCGGCTATCCCGTCCTGGTGCGCCCGTCCTATGTGCTCGGCGGCCGCGCCATGGAGATCGTGTACGATGACGGCTCGCTGCGCGATTACTTCGTCAAGGCCGCGCGCGTCGCGCCGGAACACCCGGTCCTGATCGATCGCTTCCTGGAAGACGCGTTCGAGGCGGACGTGGACGCGATCGCCGATGGGACGCGCTGCGTGATCGGCGGCGTGATGCAGCACATCGAAGATGCGGGGGTGCATTCCGGCGATTCCGCCTGCGTGCTGCCGCCCTATCTGATCGGTGACCGCCAGGTGGAGGAGATGCGGCGCTACACGCAGGCCTTCGCCAAGGCGCTCGGTGTGGTCGGGCTGCTCAACGTTCAGTACGCGATCAAAAACGGGGTCGTCTACGTCCTGGAGGTCAATCCACGGGCGTCGCGGACCGTCCCGTTCGTGAGCAAAGCCACCGGGGTCCCCCTCGCAAAGCTTGCAGCGGCGGTCATCGCCGGGAGGACACTGGACGATTTGGGCCTTCCCGATGAGCTTCCCGTCGCCGGGGTGGCCGTGAAAGAGGCGGTCTTCCCCTTCACGAAGCTGCCCGGTGTGGATACCGTGTTGGGGCCGGAAATGCGGTCGACCGGGGAAGCGATGGGCCTGGCGGACAGCTTCGGGATGGCGTTTGCCAAGGCGCAGATCGCGGCGGAAGGCAGCCTGCCCCTCGAGGGCACGATCTTCGTCACGGTGAACGACCACGACAAGCCGACGGTGCTGCCGATTGCCCGCCGGTTCCACGAGCTCGGGTTCCGCATCCTGGCGACGGAGGGCACGGAGCGCTATCTCCGCGGCCGTGGTGTGCCGGCGGAGCGCGTGTTGAAGGTGCACGAAGGACGCCCGAACGCGATCGATCTGATCGTGTCCGGCGAGGTGCAGCTGTTGATCAACACGCCGCTCGGGAAGTTCACGCAGGTGGATGATTACGCCATCCGGCGCGCCGCGCTGGTGCATCGGGTGCCGTACACGACGACCATGTCCGCGGCGAGTGCCGCGTGTGACGCGATCATTGCGCTCCGCAGCCGTACCGGGAGCGTCAGGAGCTTACAGGAATGGCACGCAAGAGCGAACGACGAAAAGGCACCGACCGGCGGGCAGATCGCGGCGGCAAACGCGTAGCGAAAGCGGTCGCCAAGCCGAAAGCGAAGGCGGCTGAGGCACCGCCGCCTGCGCCCAAAATCAAATTACGCGGCAAGCTGCTCGAGAACGAGCCGCTGGCGCGTTACACCACGTGGCGCCTCGGCGGCCCGGCGCGTTACCTGGTGCTGCCCGCCGACAGCGAGGATGTGGTCCGCGCGTTAGAGCTGGCCCAGGAACGCGGCCTGCCATGGGTCGTGCTGGGCCTGGGCTCGAACGTGCTCGTCAAGGACGGCGGCTTCCCCGGCGTCGTGATCAGGATGGGGAAGGGACTCGACCGCTTCGAGATGAAGGGCGCGACGGCGATCGTCGGCGCCGGCATGCCGACGCCGATCCTGGCGCGGCGCACCGCCGAAGCCGGGTTTGTCGGCGTCGAGCGGTTCGTCGGAATTCCGGGCACCGTGGGCGGCGGCATTTACATGAACGCCGGCTGCCATGGCGCCGAGTTCGCGGAGATCGTCACGGAGGTGTCCGTGATGGATCCGCGGGGCAAGGTCAAGCAGCTGTCGCGCAAACAGATCTCGTTCAAGTATCGCGCGAGCAACATCGACGGGATCGTCCTCGAGGCGAAGCTCGTCCTCGGCGAGGAGTCGCCGGCCAAGCTGAAGGAGCTCCAGTCCAAGTTGCTGCGCTGGCGCAAGGCGGGCACGCCGTTCGACCAGCCGTGCTGCGGCTCGACGTTCATCAACCCGAGCGGGACCAAGACTGCGGGCATGCTCATCGACGAGTGCGGCCTCAAGGGCTTCACGATCGGCGGCGCGCAGGTGTCCACGCTGCACGCCAACTACATCATCAACAAGGGCACCGCGACCGCGAACGACGTCCTCAGGGTGATCGATCACGTGCGCAAGACCGTCGCGAAGAAAACAGGCGTGACGTTGGAGCTCGAGTGCAAGGTCATCGGAGTCTAGATGGCCGCGTCGGAGTACTTTGCGCACGAGTCCAGCTATGTCGATGACGGAGCGGTGATCGGGAAGGGCACGAAGATCTGGCATTTTTCGCACGTGATGCCCGGCGCCGTGATCGGTGAGCGGTGCAACCTCGGCCAGAACGTCGTCGTGATGCCCGGCACGAAAATCGGCAACAACGTCAAAATCCAGAACAACGTCTCGATCTACGAGGGCGTCGAGCTGGAAGACGACGTCTTCTGCGGGCCCTCTTGCGTGTTCACCAACGTCATGAACCCGCGCAGCCACGTGCCACGCAAGAACGAATACCGGCGCACGCTCGTGAAGCGCGGCGGCTCGATCGGGGCCAACGCGACGATCGTCTGCGGTGTGACGCTGGGCGAGTACGCCTTTATCGGCGCCGGCGCCGTCGTCACCGCAGATGTGCCCGCGTACGGATTGATGGTCGGCGTGCCGGCGCGGCGCGTGGGATGGATGTGCCAGTGCGGCGGGCGGCTGCATCCCGCCAGCGGGGGGGGCGGCGCGACCTGCGCCGTCTGCGGCGCCAGCTATCAGGAGTCGGGAGGCGCGCTGCGCCAGATCAAGCCTTCCCGGGTGCGTGCGTCATGAACGTTCCGATGCTGGACCTGGTCGCGCAGTACAACACGATCAAGGACGACGTGCTCGCCGCGATGATGAAAGTCGTCGAGACGCAGCAATTCATCATGGGGCCGTCGGTGCCGGAGCTCGAGACGGCAATCGCCCGGCTATCGCACGCGAAGCAAGGCATCGGCTGCGCGAGCGGCACCGATGCGCTGCTGCTGCCTCTCAAGGCGCTGAATCTGAAGCCGGGCGACGAAGTCATCACGACGCCGTTCACGTTCTTCGCGACGGCCGGCACGATTCACAATGCCGGCGCCACGCCGGTGTTCGTGGACATTCAGCCCGACACATTCAACATCGATCCCGCCGCCGTGAAGCGCGCGATGACGCCGCGCACCCGCGCGATCATGCCCGTGCATCTGTACGGGCAGATGGCCGACATGCTCGAGCTGATGTCCATCGGTAAAGCGAGGGGTGTGAAGCTCATCGAGGATGCCGCCCAGGCAATTGGCGCACGCCGCAAGATGGACGGCGAGTGGCGCATGGCGGGCGAATTGGGATGGGTGACCGGCTACTCGTTTTTCCCCAGCAAGAATCTTGGCGCCTGGGGGGACGGCGGCATGATGGTCACATCGGACGACGCAGCCGCCGACCGGCTCAAGAAGTTGCGACTGCACGGCGGCGCCAAGCAGTATCATCACGACGAAGTTGGCACCAACTCCCGCCTCGACACGCTCCAGGCGGCGATCCTGCTTGCCAAGTTGCCGCACCTGGCGCAGTGGTCTGCCAAGCGGCGCGAGCATGCCGCCTACTATACCAGGGCTCTGGCCGAGGTCCCGCAGGTTAAGCCGCCCGTCGTGGATCCGGCCAACGAGCACATCTTCCATCAGTACACGCTGCGTGCCGAGCGGCGCGACGCGCTACAGGCGCACCTCAAGAAGGAAGGGATCGGCCACGCGGTATACTATCCGGTCCCGCTCCACCGCCAGCCCTGTTTTGCGCACCTCGGTTACAAGGATGGCAGCCTGCCACAGGCGGAGCGGGCGTCTCGCGAGGCGATTTCGCTGCCGATCTACCCGGAGCTCACCCGCCCGCAGCTGGATCGGGTGATCGATGCGATCCGCGGATTCTATCGGTGAAGCGCCTCAAGATCGGCGTAGTCGGCGCCGGGGCGTGGGGTCGCAACCACGTCCGAACGGTCGCAGGACTGGCGGAAGGCGAGTTGGCGGCGGTGTGCGACACCGATGCCCAGGTTCGCGAGCGGGTATCGCGTCAGTATCCCGGGGCGCTGGTGACCGCCGACTTGGCTGCGCTGCTTGGCGTCGTGGATGCCGTCATTGTGGCGTCCCCCGCCGCCACGCACGCAGCAGTGGCTCAGCAAGCGGTCGCAGCCGGCAAGCCGGTCCTGGTCGAGAAGCCGTTCGCGCTGAGTGTGCGCGACGCTGAGGCGATAGCCCGCGAGGGGGCGAAGCGGGGGGTGCCGGTGCTGGCCGGCCACCTTTTGGTCTACCATCCCGGCGTCGAACGGCTGCGGGACATGGTACAGAAAGGCGAGCTGGGCAAGCTATTCTATCTGTATGGGCTGCGGGTCAACCTCGGGCAAGTCCGGAAGGACGAAAACGCCCTCTGGAGCTTCGGACCGCATGATGTGTCAGTGGCACTCTACTTGCTTGATGAGCAACCCGTACGAGTCGCTGCGCACGGCAAGAGCTATCTGCAGCCCGCAATCGAGGACGTCGTGTTTCTCACGATGGAGTTCGCGAGCGGGGTGCTTGCGCATATCCAGATGTCGTGGCTCGATCCCCACAAAGAACGGAAGCTCACCGTGGTAGGCGCCAGGAAGATGGTGGTATTCGACGACATGGAGCCACGCGAGAAGCTGCGGATTTACGACAAAGGCGTGGACCGCCCGCCCGAGTACGGCTCGTTCGGCGAGAGCCTGGCGATTCGTGAGGGCGACATATTCATTCCTCGCATTCCGGCCGTGGAGCCGCTCGCGGCCGAGTTGGCGCATTTCGTTCGCGCCGCACAGGGCCGTGAAGCGCCGCGCGCGAGCGCCGAGGACGGCGTGCGCGTCGTCCGTGTGCTTGAAGCCGCCTCTCGCTCATTGGCGCGCGGCGGCGCTCCGGAGACACCATGACCGCAACTGTCGCTGCACCCACCATGGTCGATACGCTCCTCGCGAAAGCGAAGGACCGCACCGCCATCTTCGGCGTCGTTGGCCTCGGCTACGTCGGACTGCCGCTCGCGATGGAGCTGGTTCGCGCCGGCTACCGCGTGCTCGGCGTGGACGTCAACTCGCGCGTCGTCGATTCGCTGAACGCGGGCCGCTCACACATTCAGGACGTACCGGCCTCCACCGTCGCGGATGCGGTACACGCCAAGAAATTCTCCGCCACCGCCGACCTGACTCGCCTGA
>WNFB01000524.1_pt1 | contig 31513 bp, 26 predicted proteins | sample 5400501 | NCBI WGS metagenome assembly WNFB01 (sample SAMN13153341, study PRJNA577476) | soil metagenome | isolation source: 200 cm saprolite under Douglas fir tree site 2 hole 1 | place: USA:California | collected 2015-04-18
TGGGGGCCACCACGTACATGTTGTTATCGAGCGCCCGCGCCCGGCTTTGGATCTTGAACATTTCGTTGCCGGTGGCAGGATGTGGATAGGAGGCTCGGTACACGACTTCAGCGCCGTTCAACGCGAGCGCACGCGCGTTTTCGGGATAGGACCCCTCGTTGGCCATCATGATCCCGAGCCGGCCGATCTCGGTATCCGCCACCGGCCAGAACGCATCCAGGTTGCGTCCGTACTTCTCGATCCACCAGTCATAAATATCATGCGGGCAGACCGAATGCTCGACCGGAAACAACGGCGAGACCTTGTAGTGCTGGAGGATAACCTTGCCGGCCGGGTCGATAATGAATCCGACGTTGAAGAAGCGGTCCTTTACCTCCGGGTGACGGGCCTTGGCTTGGGCTATTACGAAGGCGTCGTACTGGCGCGCCAGCTTGCCCAGCGCATCGGTCTCCTCACCTGGGATGTCGATCGCGCAGCTCCGCGCGAACTCGACGTGGTCAAGGTCCAGCACCTCGTCGGTGAACGCTTGCAGGCCACCTTCTGGGATCGCGATCAGGCGGACCGGGAGGTCGAGGCTCGAAAGCCATGACGCGGCCTTGAACAGGTGCGCTAGGTGCTCAAGATTGATCTTGATGTCCTCCCGCCGGCGGATGCCTCTGACGGTAGGTATTGGTCCGACCGCGGTGTAAGGGCTAATCATTCCGCTACCCCCTCAACTCGAAGCCGGCCATGTTCGGCCGATGGTCTTCGCACAGTATCGACTAGCGTCGGTCCCCCCCGCCGGCAAGAGGGTTTTGTGGACGCCGGCACCCCTCGCGAGGCTTACCTGGAGCCAGGCGTGCGCCCAGCATTGCCGAGGCTGATGTCGATCCTAAACGCCACTGGCCGCGCGGTCGGAATCGCGGAGATTGAGCTGATCGATCTTTCGAAATCATCGCGGGCGTTGTCAGGAAGACGCCCTTTACAGTCTTGGAGGCGGACGCCACGGAGCCCTCCCCAGATGTCTCGTTCGCATGGTCATCCGTCGCAGACACGACGTGATCAGCCTTAGCCGTTCCCCCTCGGTTCGGACATATGCTGCGCGGCCGTGACCGCATCGAAGTGGATGGCAACCTTTGGTTCGCCGTGGCTAGCCGAACGCGCACCTGAACTACCATGGGGCGCATTGACAGCATCGCGGGCCCGTGACAAAGTGATGGTCCGGATCCGTCACACCCGTGACCATCGGGTTCTGAGGGGGATTGGAATGCACGCGACACCTGTATTCACGTCCTTTCGCAGCTGGAGCGCTAGGCTGGCTGCCGCGATCGTGCCTCTCGTATTCATGGGTGTGGGGCCAGGCATCGCCTCCTTCTCCGCCGCAGCGACCGAGGGACTGTCCCCACAGGCAATCGGTCTGCCGCATGTGCCCGGGCTCATCACCACGCATGCAGACGCCTCCACAGCATGCGTTCTACCGGACGGAACGGACGTCTCCTGGTTCCATTGCTACGCGCCTCAGCAAATCCGGGCCGCTTACGGCGTGGATTCGGTACCCATGATCACTGTCGGCGGAACTGCGATGCCCAACTTCGGACAGGGCCAGACGATCGTGCTCGTCGACGCATACGGCAGCCCGACCGCCGCCGCCGACCTGAAGCATTTCCACGACACGTTCTTTGCCGGTCTTCCGAATCCGAACTTCAACCAGATCTTCCCACAGGGCAATCCACAGTTCGGCAACACGTGCAGCAGCAGTGGGCTCTCGGGTCCGTGCGCGGCCGCCCTATGGTCCGGTGAGGCCACACTCGACATCGAGTGGGCCTACTCGATCGCACCGCTGGCGCGCATCGTGCTGATGGCGGTGCCCCCGGCTGAAACGCTGGGCGTGCAGGGTTTCCCGAACCTCTTCAACGCGATCTCAGGTGAGATCGACGCGGCCCCGCCCGGAACCCTGTTCTCGATGTCGCTCGCAGCCACCGAGCAGACTTTCGGCGGTGCGGCGGTAGTTCAGACCGCCCAGTTCGACGAGGTTTTCAAGAAAGGCCTGGCGAAGAATGACAATTTCTTCGCCGCGGCCGGTGACTTGGGAAGCCTGGGCATCAGCAAGCTGCACAAAGAGAGCGGCATCTACCCAAGCCCGACGACCTGGTGGCCCGCAAGCTCACCCTTCGTCGTCGCAGTCGGCGGCACCCAGCTGCAGTACGGCTGGACGTGGAACCCGTCAAGCAACGACGCCTTCACTTCCACAGGCGACTTCAATCCCGCCTACTGGGCGTTCACAAATGGCGGAAACAGTGAGGCGGTGTGGAACGAGTCTTGGGCGCCTATCGCGACGGGCGGCGGGGCAAGCGTGATCTACACCCGCCCGTCCTGGCAGCAAGGTGTAGTCCCGGGCTACGGCAATCACCGGCTGGTGCCAGACACAGCCTGGAACGCGGCCGTGAATGGCGGCGTCGATGTCTACATCACCGCCTACCCGGAGTTCAACTGTGGCAACACCACAGGCTGCTGGACGTTCTTTGGAGGTACGTCGGCGGCAACACCGCAAACCGCTGGTCTCGTGGCTCTGGTCAATGCCGCTCGGACGGCGGCCGGAAAAGCGCCAATTGGGTTTCTTGACCCATTCCTTTATGGCGGCGTCGGCGCGGTTGATTACAAGGACATCGTCCCGCAGCACTACGGCTCCGCGCCGGCTGTTTTCGCCGGTGCGGAGGTAGGAGTGAGCGGACAAGTGAACAAGTCCGTGGGCGACCTGGAAGACAACCAGTTGTGGCAGGTGCCCATCGCCGGCTATGCCGCAACAACGGGATATGACGCGACGACCGGATGGGGCACGCCCGCGGCCCCTGCGTTCGTTGCTGCGCTGACAGCGATGACGTAACCCCCGCCGTCTTGAACCGTGCGTTCGTTGGCATCACGCAGCGGTAGTCAGCGAATACGAACGCCCATTTCTGAACTCCCGCATGGCGTCGAATGGGGATTTCTGACCTCCGATCGCTTCGAACGCCAACAATGGCTCCTCCTGGCGTTAGAAGCCTTGGATGTCGCGCCCTTCAGAGAGTCGAACCAAATCGTCTGAAGACCCTTACTGCCCGGGCCTCAAGGAGGATTTCGACCGCCTTTACCGGTCAACGTACCAGCGCGTCTTCGCCACGCTGATGCTGATCCTGCGGAACCCGACGGCGGCCGAGGACGCCACCCAGGAGGCTTATCTGCGTGCGTTTCGCGCCTGGGGCGCCTGGAAGCAAGACGCGCCGGCGGAGGCGTGGATGTACCGATCGCCCTGAACGTCGCCTTCACCCACCGGCGCCGCGAACGCCTTCACGAGATCGGCCAGGTGCTGCGACGGCTCGGTCGGCCGAAAGAGCCCGATCCGAGTGAGCTCGAACAGACGGACCTGATCCGGGAGCTGCGCGCCCTGCCTCCCAAGCAGGCGGCGGCGATCATTCTGCGCCATCTTCACGGCTTCACGAATCGCGAGATCGGAGCGGCGTTGAACGTGCCGGAGCGAACGGTGGCCTCCCGCCTGGGCGCGGCAAAGAAGCGGCTCCGCAGCCGCCTGGGAGATCCGGCCAAGATCGAAATGGGTATGTCGGCGCCCTCGGCAGTCCCTCTGGAGGAATGAGCGTGGAAAGCGGCAACGGTTTCGACCGATGGCTGGAGCAACAGCTTCATCAGGAAGCTGCCAGATCTAGCGGCTCCAGCCCGGCGCCGGCGCAAGCGCAGTACCACGCCGCATATCTCAAAGGGGGTTCTCACATGTCCGTCCTCGCTAAGGTGGCCACCCTGGTATCGGCCAAGGGAGCCGCCGGTCTTGCAGTCGCTTTGCTCGCCCTGGGCGCGGCAGGCGTCGCCGTTGAGGCGGCCGCCACTGGCAGCGCAAACCCCAGCACCTGGGGTGAGGCGGTCGTCGATCAGGTCAACACGTGCAAGGACGCGTTGACATCTGGCCATCACGGTATCGGCCAGTGCGTCAGCGCATTCGCGAAGACTCACGGGAAAGAAGTCAGCGCGTCGCACGCAAGCGGTGCGCGCGGGCACGCAAGTGACGCACGTCAAAACGGTGGCGGTCACCCGCCGGCCAACGCCGGCAAGCCGAGCGACGCACCCGGCGGCAAGCCCAGCACCGTTCCCCCGACGAGCCACCCGTAAGACGTAACGACAGCTCCGCCGAGAGGGGGGAGGGTCGGGCCGCTGCCCGGCCCTTCTTCATGCCTCATGATTTCTGCCTCGGAAGTTGATCGAGGTAGCCACCGCCACCGCAATCTGGGCGCTGATGGGGCTCGCCGCCTTCACCGGCACAAGCCGGTCGCGCGCCGCAGGCTGGAGGATCGGCCTTCCAGTCGTGCTGCTCTCGGCGCTGGCCGCGTCCTGGCTGACGGCATCGTGGTATCGCAACCCGGGTTCGACGGTCACTCTGTTCGCAGCGCTGGCGGCCGCTGCACTGTTGCTGCAGCGCTGGTTGCGATTGGTGCGGTGGCCTGCGCGGTTTTTCTTAGTCACCACGGTGGTGGCCACGGTCGCTTTCGGCGCAACACTGGTGACGCTCACCCTCACGACTCATGCGCCGCCCCTGGGACTTGGACTTTCGGTCCTCCTCCTAGTCCTGGAGGCGGGCGCCCTTTCGCTCGGGCTTGTGTTCGCCTATGAGATGGCCGAGGCGCTCGGCCGGCGGATCGCTGACCCTATAGCGCTCGGTTCGTCTACTTCATACACGCCACGCGTCTGCCTCCAGGTCCCCGCGTACAACGAGCCGCCCGAGCTCTTGCGTGAGACGTTGGAGGCTCTTTCGAGACTGGACTACCCCAACTATGTCGTCCAGGTGGTCGTCAACAACACAACGGATCCAGAGCTCTGGAAACCGGTCGAAGACGACTGTCGCCGGCTCGGGCCGCGCTTTCGATTCATCCATCTACCGAGCTGGCCCGGCTTCAAGTCCGGGGCGCTGAACGAGGCAACGCGCCGCATCGATGGCGACGTCGAGATCGTCGGCATCGTCGACGCCGACTACATCGTCCAGCCTGACTTCCTCCGCGATTGTGTGCCGCACCTCGCCGATCCTCGCATCGCGTTCGTTCAAACCCCACAGCACTATCGCGAATGGCAAGACTCGCCGTATCTGCGCGGCCTGTTCTACGCGTACCGCTATTTCTTCGACGTGTCGATGGTGGCTCGGGCCCGACTCGACGCCATCATCTTCTGCGGCACGATGGGTCTCATTCGCGTCGCGGCACTGAAGGAGATCGGCGGCTGGGCGGAGTGGTGCATCACCGAGGACGCGGAAGCTTCGCTTCGCCTCCTGGCACGCGGCTGGAAATCGGTTTACATCCATCGCGCGTATGGAGAAGGGCTCATGCCGCTCGACTTCGACGGCTTGCGACGTCAGCGTTTCAGGTGGGCGTTCGGAGGAGTCCACATCCTGCGGCGTCACTTCGGTCTGCTCCTGGGCACCACTCCGTCGAAACTCACAATGGGACAGCGCTATCACTACCTTGCGGGCGCCATGAGCTGGTTTGCCGACCCACTCGGCGTCGGACTCGCATTATTCCTTCTGTTCAGCAGCCCCTTTCTGGTACTTGGCCATCCGCTGCTCATGCGCCAGCTGGTCGGTGTGGTGCTTGTGCTTCCGGTCTTCCTTCTCCTTTCCGGAGTTGTGCGCCTGCTTTGGAGCACACACGCCGCGGTGGGTGCGCCGTGGCGCGATGTACCACTTGCCGCGATGGTGATGCTGGCGCTGAACTTCACGGTCGCGCGGGCGTGCATCAGCGCACTCGTGACGAATCGTGGAGTGTTCTTACGCACGCCAAAGGTGAGGACGCCTTTCAGGTTGGGCCGAGCCGTGCTCGGCACGCTGCCCGAATCTGTCGTCGCCGCTACCTGCGCATCGATGGCCGTCCCTGTGGCCGTGTTCGGGCCACCGGGGCTGGGTCTGGTCTGCGCCACGCTTCTCGTCTGGCAGGCGATGGCTTGGGCAAGCGCGCCTGCGGCAAGCCTGCTCGCGCAAGGCGTCGCGCTGACTCCTGCACGCGCCACATTCAAGCGATCGCCGCAGACGACAGGCGCGCGCCCTTCGATGCTGGGCGACCGGCCGCGCCGGCTGGCGCTCGCATTCATCCTGGTGGGCCTCGCGATCCTGCTCACGCCTGCCATAGCGACGTCGCCGGCGGTCGACTCGGATCTGCAGCAGGCGCTTGCCGCCGTGCCCCCGCTGCTGCCCGTCACACCGAGCCCGGGCACGTCATCGCCGGCCACTACACCGGCAGCGTCGAGGACTGCGCCAACGGGATCGCCTTCAGCCGCAAGTCCATCCGCGCCGGCGAGCCCGGGCCAACGCCCGACGAGCACTCCGACGGCGGCGTCTCCGTCGCCCGGGGCGACTCCGTCTCATCCCGTGCCGTCGCCCAGCCCTCGCGGCACGACGCCGCCTTCACCAACGGCCCACCCGTGATCCGGGCTCTCGATACAGCAACCCCTACAGCAGTTGCACAGCAGCATGGCCGATGGTGCGCGCGAGGTGGGGCCGTCCAAAATCAGCCGCTATCCGACCAAGGCGAAGAGCGAAGTTGCGTCCCTGCGTCGGCAGTGACAGAATCGGGGCTCCGCATCCGTTGGCGCTGAGGAGAGGAGGTTGATGACTATGGTTGCGCGCAGAATTGTGCTCGCTGGCGCCGCTGCTGCACTGGCCCTGGGCCAGTCGTTGGTAGGTGGAGTGGGGGTCGGTGCTGCCGACTCGGGAAACTACACGATCCAGGCCAGCCAACGCGTAGGAACGGCTCAACCCAACAAGACCTGGCCGAACGTCGACTACGGGACAAGCTCGGTTGAAATCCCCAATCACCAGCCGAACTCGAGGACGATCCGTCACACCTATGCCGCCGGCACACCCACCGTTGGCGTCACCGGGATCGCGAGCGGCCAGGTCGCCGGCTTCTCCGGCTTCGCAGGCCTGACCCACAAGGACCAGCGGAATGCTGGAACAGGCAGCTATGCGAACACGCAGTTCACCCTGGAGCCGCCCGACCAGGGTCTTTGCGTGGGCAACGGCCAAGTGCTGGAGGGCGTCAATAACGCGTTCCAAGTCTTCAACACCAGCGGGACACCCGTGACGGCGCCGACGGCTTACAGCGAATTCTTCGGATTCGCCCCGGAAGTAATCCGAAGTAATCCACCCGCGTTCGGCGACTTCGTCAGCGACCCCAGGTGTTACTTCGACCCGGATACACAGCGCTGGTTCATGACTGAGCTGCAGATCTCGATCGACCCGAGTACCGGCGAATTCAAGGCGCCCACCAACTTGGTGGTCGCTGTCTCCGACAGCAGCAATGCCACTTCCACCTGGACCGTTTACGAGATTCCGACCACCGACGACGGCAGTGGCGGCACGCAAGTTCACGGCGGCTGCCCTTGCTTCGGTGACCAGCCACTGGTCGGCGCCGACGCCAATGGCTTCTACGTGGAAACCGGTGAGTACACGCTCAGCACTTTCGCGTTCAACGGAGCGCAGGTCTATGCCTTCTCGAAGGCTGGCCTCGAACTCGGCACCAACACCTCGGCTGTGCACATCAACGCCGGACCCTTCACACAGTCGGCCTTCGGCGCTCCTGCCTTCGACCTCCAACCGGCCACCTCGCCGAACGGCGTGTACCAGAGCGCCAACAACGGCACAGAGTACTTCTTGAGCAGCATGGACCTGGGCGCGGGACCGGCCCTCGGGACTCGGGCAAGCCAGCTCGGGCTCTGGAGCCTGACCAACACGGCCTCGCTGGCCGGCGGCAGCCCCAACCTCACGCTGTCGTTCACCGCTGTGGACAGCGAGACCTACAGTCAGCCGCCCAACGCCACCCAGAAGAAAGGCCCGCTCTACCTGGGCGCGATCGTCAAAAGCGCCGAAGGCCTGGTAAGGGCCAACGAGGACCGTCTCCAGCAGGTGGTCTTCGCGGACGGCAAGCTCTGGTCGGCGGTCGAGACTGCCGTTAAGCAGCCGAACGGCGCCACCCTGTCCGGGATCGACTGGTTTGTCGTCAACCCCTCGAGCGGCACCGTCTCGCACCAGGGCTACCTGGCCGCGGCAGGCCAGAACCTGCTCTTTCCATCCATCGGAGTGACCGGCTCCGGCAAGGCCGTGATGGCGTTCTCGCTGGTCGGCCCTGATTTCTTCCCGAGCGCTTCGTACACGATCCTCGATCCGGCTACCGGCCCGGGCGCCATTCACATCGCCGCCGCAGGGCTCTTCCCGGATGATGGTTTCACCCAGTATCCGAAGGTGGGCGGAGGAAGCGGTGTCGGCCGCTGGGGTGACTACTCGGCCGCCGTGGCCGACACCTCCGGCAACGTCTGGATGGCAACGGAGTTCATCCACGACCTACTGCCGCCAGCGCGGACAGTTTTCGCCAACTGGGCAACGTTCATCTACAAGGTACCCGCCAGTTAGGTTGCCTTAGGCACGGAGGTGTCGGCCGGCTGGGCCGGTTGGCACCCCCCGGCCGCGGGCCAGCGACGGGGATGCGAGTCCAGGACGTCGTCGTGCCGCCACAAAACGCAACTGTCCAAAAGCGGGACCAAGCAAAGCAACGAGAGCTTCCTTGGGCGCTGACGCGAGTGGCTCAACTCGGCTGGACACCACCTCGGCCACCTGCTGAACCCCTTCAGGCTATGGATCTGAGCTCAGAGCGCCTCCACAATGCAGTTGGAGGCGGCTTGCAGACGGTGCAAAACCGCAAGCCTTCCAGTTCCCGCTCGACCGAACATTGGGTTCCGTGACCCTACCTCGCGCGCGTCCTCTATCTGTATGGTGCGGGCGACAAGGGAACCGGAGACATGGTGGGGACGAGAAGGAAACCGGAGATTGGTCCACCGGAGTCGCGGTTTGCGCCGGGTCTCGCGGCCATTATCTGCAGGGCGCGGACCTCACTTAATCGACAGGTGGATGACCAACTTGACGCGGGAGATAGCTCCGACACTCTGGTGCCAACGTCGATGAACGGTTAGGTCGCGACCTCCACACGCGACCGCGCGCTCGAGCCTCGAGGAGGGTCCCGTCACCGCCGCGGTGCTTGACGTTGATGGCGATATGTCAGATCCTTGGGCGAGACCTCGAGAAGGCTCGACGAAAGGTCATGAACATTGCTCTCTGGATCCTCCAGGTGCTGGTGGGCGGATTCTTCATCTGGCACATGACCCTGCTGCCGAGGCCGAATCCGGAGCGGTTGCAGCAGGGCATGAACTGGGTGCTCGAGATGCGCGCGGGTCTCCGCATCTTTGCCGCCATCGCCGAGGGGCTCGCGGGCATTGCGCTGATCTTCGCGGGCCTGGTCCGCCCGGTCTCCTGGCTGGCGGCCCTGGCAGGCGCCGAGCGGCGGCAGCACGAAATGTCACGGTGGCTGCGAGCTTCCTTTTTGTTGCCGCCTCAAATAGGCGGTGGAGGATATAGGCTTTTCGGGCCGTGAGACCGCCGTCTGAGTGGCCAAACCTCATCGCGGGCCGACGCCGTGCAAATGACCTGGAGAGCAGTCCCGCCACCGATTCACGGCGCCGGCTGGGTGGTCATAGCCGGGCCAGGCAGTTCCTCGTGTCGGGCCACAGCGCTGCCGTCACCGCCGAGGGTCGTTGGCGAGGGCTGGTGTCAGCCCTTCAGCGTCACGCCATCGAGAACGCCCTTGTCGAAATGAGCCCGGAGGACAAGGAAGTGTTGACCCTGGCGTACTTGCAGGGTCAGACCAACAGCGAGATCGCGGCGAGGTTGAGCGTATCGGCGCGCACCGTGAGGCGCCGGCTGTCAATCGCCTTGGCCCGCCTGGAAGAGCGTGCCCGGCGCTCCGGAGCTTGGATCTCTTCAATTACGACCGCAGCCTTTCTGCATATCGCCGAACAAGGGGCCAGAGTCGGCCGAGCCGTGGGTGATATGCGGCCGGGAGATTGGTCGACCGGGTTGACTGCTGCGCTGACCGCCGGCGCTCTTACGGCGGTCGGGCTGAGCCTGCTCGTCGCGGATCATCGCGCTTCCTCTGTTGACCTTTCCCGGGCTCCAGCCGCAGCTCCGTACGCTGGATTGCCTTATGCCATTGGGCCGACTGTCAAGTCGCCACTGGCCGATTCGCCCCTGGAGCCGGCCAGGACACGGCTGCCAGCGGGCCAGCCGGCGGCCCTCGCCAGTCGTGAGTCGAGTGGCGCGAATCTGGCATCGCCGAACCACTCTCGGGATACTGTTGAGGGTTGCCAGAGTAACCCGACCAGCGCGCCGCCGATCGTTCCTGTTGGCCCACCGCAAGGTCATCCCTCGGGTGCTCCGGTCACCCATCCCTCAGCGGGAGGCTGCGACAGGGACTAGGAAGGGTTCATGGTTCCAGTCTGCCGGAGCCGATGTCATGCCAAACTCACGCCGCTCGACGAGTGTTAAGTAACCACTTGACAGCTCGTTGGGCTGCGATTAAGCTCCGATACCCAAGCGACGCAATTTTGGGCACCCGCCCGTTGAAGGTGATGTGCGAGTAGCACGGGACATCGGACACTCGCTAAGGCGGCCCGGACGCGCGCGCGGCGTGTTGACGGCGTTGGCGCTTCTCACCGTCAACCTGACAATGGTTCCGCCGCCGCCGGCGTCGGCTTCAGGAATCGTCATCGGCTCTCAGGTGCCGGGGGCCGCGCCCGACTTCGACATTCGAGACTCGCTCCAGCCTCCCCGTCCGGGGCAGCCATTACGCACCCCAGGTAGCGGCGCTCTCGCCGGTGCCGCGGTGCAGTGGAGTGATCGATGGGGAGTCCCCACTTCGCTGATCAGGTACGGCGGCTACCTCACGGGGCCCAGCACTGATTTTCCCGAGGCGATTGGCCGAAGCTTTCTTCGCGAACATGCAGAGCTCCTGGGCGTGAGCAGCCAGGATCTGGCCGGCTTCGCGGTCGATGTTCAAGCCGTGACATCCAAAAACGGCGTCACGCAGCTGGTCTTCAAGCAGGTCGATCATGGACGTACCGTCTATGGGTCGTCGCTGCTCTTCAGCATCGACCGGCTTGGCCGCATCGTGATTATCGGCGGTGCGTATTACCCATCTACCATGGGACCCAATCTCCCGCAGCTGACAGCGGAAGATGCGATAGCTCGCGCAGCCGACAGCGTCGGCGCGAGCGCCCCCGGCGCGCTTACGCTGCTCTCCGCATCAGCCGGCCCATCGCATTACTCGACGTTCAGCAACGCCTTTGCCGAACCCGACATCTTCCAGCCGCATCCCGTGACGGCTGAGCTCGTGACCTTCCCAATGGTGGCCGGGCAGGCACCTCGACTGGGGTGGAAGTCCATCATCGAAGCGACCAAGCTGGGGTGGTACGAGAGTGTCGTTGACGCGTTAAGCGGGCAACTGCTGTACCGGCGGAACTACTACATTGATTCGGCCGAAGGAAACGTCTTCACCGGCGAAAGCCCAGCCGTCTCCACGCAATCGATCGTGTCCTTTGCAGGCGCCGCTTTCGATAACAATGGCTGGGTCTCTGGCACGACTACGTCGGGCAACAACGTCAACGCGTACCAGGATCTGAACGGATCGAATGCCGTCGGGTTCCAACCCACGACGCCGGCTTGCCCAGATCCGGCATGCCAGCACTTCGACTACACGTTCACCAACGCTTACGCCACCAGCGGCGGAACGGACGTCACTACCGACCGCAGCGCGGTGGTGACTCAAGAGTTCTACCTCGCCAACGTCATGCACGACCATCTCTATTCCCTTGGATTCACCGAAGCTTTCCGCAACTTCCAGGTAGACAATTTTGGCCGCGGCGGATCGGGGAATGATCCCGTGCTTGCCGAGGCGGACGACAACTTCTCGGGAGGATCCCGAAACAACGCCAACTTCGCGACGCCGTCCGACGGCAACAGTCCACGGATGCAGATGTTCGTCTTCACGTCGCCACCCTTCGCCGTTACCGACGGCGATGTCGATTCCGACGTCGTCTTCCATGAGTACACGCACGGTCTTTCCAACAGGCTGGTGGGTGGCGGGAACCTGGGCGGTGGCATTCAGACGGGTGCGCTTGGGGAGGGATGGAGCGACTCCATGGCCGCCTCGATGAACAACGACCCCATCATCGGCGAGTATGTGACCGGCAATGCCGCCACTGGAATCCGGCGGGTTGCCTACGACAACAGCACATGGGTCTACACATCGCTCTGCAACGCGGGCTGCGAAGTCCACCGTGACGGCGAGATCTGGGCGACCGCGCTTTGGGACCTGCGAACCAGGCTAATTTCCAAGTATGGGTTCGCGACCGGCAGGAACATTCACGAGCTGCTCATTGTCGACGGCATGAAAAACACCGCCACAACTCCCAACTTCCTCAATGCTCGCGACGGCATATTGGCCGCTGACGTGACGGATAACGCCGGGGCCAACCAGTGTCTGATCTGGGGCGTTTTTGCCGCCCGACAGATGGGCGTTTCGGCAACTTCAGATGCATCGCAGCGCAACGTCACGTCTGGAACGGATGTGCCGGCCACGTGCGTCAGCAGCACGACGCTCAGCTCGTCCGCCAACCCGTCTGTCTTCGGACAGACCGTGACCATCATTGCAGCGGTCGTTCCGGTGCCCCCGGCGAGTGGAACCGCGCAGGGTAGCGTGACCTTCAAGGAGGGCACCACAACCCTCGCCACCATGACCCTCAACGGCAGCGGGACGGCCGCATTCCTCACGTCGAGCTTCAGCGTGGGCAGCCATACGATCACGGCGAGCTACAACGGCGATGGCAACCTGAGTCCAAGCAGTGCGGCTCCTCTCATCCAGGTGGTGAACCGGGACGACACCACAACGACTGTCGTCTCGAGCGCCAATCCATCAGTCTTCGGGCAGCCGGTGTCGTTCACAGCGACGGTCACAGCGAATCCACCTGGATCTGGGGTGCCAACCGGGACGGTGACGTTCTTTGACAACGGCACGATGTTCGACTCCAAAGTCCTCGTCGCCGGTCAGGCCGCCTCCACGACGGCCGGCCTGTCAGTGGGGAGCCACAGCATCACGGTCGCATACGGTGGCGACGGCAACTTCAACCCGAGCACTTCGGCTCCGCTCACTCAAACGGTTCTTCGCGCTGCCACGGTCACGACGCTGACGTCGTCTCAGAACCCGTCAACGTTCGGACAGGCGGTCACGTTCACCGCGACGGTCTCGGTCGTGCCTCCCGGAGTCGGGGCGCCAACCGGCACGGTGACATTCCGAGATGGCGCCGTCGTTCTTGGAACCAGGCCCTTGGGTCCAACGTTCAACGCCGCGATCACGTCTGCCGCGCTACAGGTGGGGAGCCACAACATCACGGCCACGTACAGCGGCGACGGCAACTTCCTGGGAAGTACCTCGGCAACGCTCGTGCAGGTGGTGCAGTGCACCACGACCATCACTGGGACCCACGATAAGTTGGTTGTGAGCAGCGGCGCGACCTGCGTCATTAATGCCACGATTCATGGCGGTATCAGCGTCTTGCCGGGTGCAGCGCTATCGGTCAGCAACTCGACCGTGGATGGTGGGATCGACTCCACGGGCGCGACCGCATTCACGGTGTGCCAGAGCAGGATGAACGGCGCGAGCAGCGTGTCGGCGTCGACCGGATTCGTCCTCATCGGGGACGCCGGCGACGACGGTTCTCTGGCGTGCGGCGGCAGTACGTTTAACGGCCACCTCACGCTGAGCGGCAACCTGGCGCAGCTCGAACTGGGCCAGAATCTGATCCACGGAGGAGCGACAGTGATCAATACGTCGGGCTCCGGACCTAACCTCGAGGATTCGGCCGCTGAGATCGAGAGCAACACGATCTCCGGCAGTCTTTCCTGCAGTGGCAACAGCCCGGCCCCTACCAACGATGGCCTGCCGAACGCTGTAACCGGGCAGCGAAGCGGTCAGTGCGCCGCCGCCGGCTTTTAGCGGCGGAGCGAGCAGGGGCGAAGCATGTTTGTACTATTTGCCTTAATGCGTCGGATGGCATTGGTCCTGACGCTCGGGGCTCTGGCGGCCGTGGCCCTTTCCCTTGGCCCTGGCGATACCAGCCGCGGGGATGCGAGGAGTACCGCCTCGATTCACGCGGGGGCCGCGACGATGCTTACCAGCCGCGAGCCAGGGTCCGCGGCAATGCAGCTTCGCGGCGCTGAAGCAGGCGCCGCGGTTGAGACCGCGCCGATCGTATCCAGCCAGGTCGAGGGGACGAGCAGTCGCAGCGGGCCTGCCCCAACCGCGCAGGCTGAAAACGGATCAACAACGACCCCCAGCCCAGAACAATCAACGAGCCAACCGCAGCTGATCATCATCACTGAGACTGACACCGGCAAGACATTCAACCTAGTCACGAGCTCTCGAGCTGTGCTTCGACTCTCGAACCGTTTTGTTTGGACGCCGCCGAGGGTGGACGGCGTCGCAGTGAGGCTGACCCCTGTTAACTACTTCAGCGACCCTGGGTATCAGGAATGGGAGATTTCCGTCATCGGCGCGGGCAGGGCGACGATCACATCCTCGGGTACACCGAACTGCGTTCCCGGCAGCACCTGTCCGGAGGGTGGCGTGCAGTTTGCGATTGTGCTGGTGGTCAGCAGTTGAGGGCGAACGGGCTCTCGGAATAAGGGCGGCGACGGGTTTCCTTCAGACCGGCGCTCAATTGAGTGTTGCAACACCAATGAAGATCTGTCTGATCATCCTGCTGTCAACAGCTCTTGCAGCTTGCGGGACCAGCTCGGTTCCGTCCAGTTCTACATCACCGACACCGTCGACGATCTCTTCAGTGCTCATAACGGAGCGGGACAGTGGTGACACGTTCAAATTTTCTCTGGCGACTCAGGCCAGTCTGCGGCTTTCGAATCTCTACATCTGGCAGGTGCCCCGAATTAGCGGCAAGGCCATCGCCCTCGAACCGGTCCAGTACATCCGGGATCCGGGGTACACCGAATGGAATATCAAAGTCATCGCGCCGGGCACCGCTCAGATCTCCTCGTCCGGGTCGCCCAACTGCGGACGTGGGACACCGTGTCCGGTGACCTCTAGGCCGTTTGAAGTCGCCATCGATGTGACCCAGTAGCCTGGACCGGGTTGCGGAAATCTAGCTCGTTCGCGTCGAGGGAGATCCAGCGTGGGCTCGCATCTCCGACGCAGAGAAGGGGCACATTGGCGCTGCTCCGACAAGGAGCAGGCCAGCAAACCAAACCAGGGTTAAGATTGGGTTCTCCTGGGGTCTCACCTTGAAGAACTGAGGGGGTTCTGCCATGCCGCACGGAAACAAGAGGACCGAGTTGGGCTGGTCGCGTCGAGACTTCCTACGAACATCCGGTGTGGTAGCTGCCGCTCTCGCGTTCCCCGAGATAATCATCTCGTGCGGCTCCCAGTCCAGTGGGGGCCCCACGGCCACCATTCCCAAGCCGCGCAAGGGTGCCTCCATCCGGCTGCTCCAGTGGACCAGCTTCGTCAAGCCGGCCGACGCCGAGTTCACGCGCCAGGCCACTGAATGGGGTGACGCCAACGGCGTGACGGTGGCGATCGAGAGGGTCACCGGCGACCAGCTGCAGCCGAAGACCGCGGCCGCGGTCGAAGCAGGCTCTGGGCCCGACATCATCCAGATGCAGTACGGCTGGCCGCAGCTCTACACCGATGCCTGCCTGGACGTGACCAACGAGGTCAACATCCTGATCGGCAAGCTGGGCAAGCCGGACACCGTCAACGAGGCCTTCTGCAAGGTCAAGGGCACCTGGCGGGCGATCCCCTACACGGTCGTACCCAACGCCTGGACCTACCGCACCGACTACTTCCAGCAAGCAGGCGTGAGCAACTTCCCCACGACCTGGGACGAGCTCACCGCTGCTGCCGCCAAGCTGAAGGGCACCGGAAAGCCGATATCACAAACCGACGGCCACGCCTACGGTGACTCACTGACCATGTGGAACCCCGTGCTGTGGGGCTTCGGCGGCAAAGAGGTGAACGCCGACGGCAAGACGGTCGCCATCAACTCCAAGGAGACCCGCGACGCCATCAAGTGGGCGCAGGGGGCGGTCCAGGCTGGGCTCGTGGTACACCCCGAGTGGCTCGACCCCGACAACAACCAGGCCTACCACGCCAACCGCATCAGCGGGACGCTGAACGGGGCCAGCATCTACATCCGCGAGAAAATCGAGTTTCACAAGTACACGGACGTGACCAACAACGCTCCTATGCCCAGCGGTCCAAAGGGGACCTTCGCGATGAACCTGATCTTCAACCACGCTGTGATGAAGTGGTCGCCTGACGCCGAGACCGCCAAGGCGATGCTTCTCGCCCTGATGGAGAAGGACCAATACCAGAAGTGGACCATGATCGCGAGCGGCTACAACGCAGGCCCGTTCGAGGCGCTCCATAACGACCCCGTCTTCGCGAGTGATCCCAAGCTGAAGGCATTTCAGGACGTCGTGGCGCCGGGCAAGTGGCCGGGCTGGCCGGCGTTGCCGAGCAAGAAGACGGCCCAGGCGCAGACGCAGTTCATCGTGGCCGACATGTTCGCCAAGGCCCTGGCCAACGGCGGCACCGGTGACATCGAGGCCGCAGTCGCAGCGGCCGAGACGTCGCTGAAGGCGATCTTCGAGCGGCCCTGACGGTAGCTAGCCTGGGCGGCGCATAGGGATGGGGACCGCGACCCGGGCGGCCGCGGTACCTGCATGGCACCGGCGGCGTGTGCGGATCTATGACCGCGAAGCGCCTCTTGGGTACCTCCTGCTGGCACCAACCCTTGTCGTCCTGGGCATCTTCCTGCTGTACCCATTTCTTTTCGGGATCTGGCTGTCGATCACTGACTCCGAGCTCGGGAACCTGGGCAACTTCATCGGCCTCGGCAACTACCGCTTTGAATGGCGCAACACCGACGGCGTCTTCTACACGGCGGTCGTCAACACGTTTCTCTACACCGGGATCACGACCGTGTTCAAGCTCGGCCTGGGACTGGTCATGGCGCTCTTGCTGAACCAGGCCTTTCCCTTCCGGCGCTTCGTGCGGGCGGCCCTGCTTCTTCCTTACATCATCCCGACCGTACTCAGCTACGAGGCCTGGCGGTGGATGTTCGATCCCACCTTCAGCGTCATCAACTGGCTATTGGTGAACACGCATCTGGTGCACTACCCAGGACCCAACTGGCTCGGAGTGCCCGCCAATGCGATGGCGGCGCTGATGATCGTGAACGTCTGGCGCGGCACGCCCTTTTATGCCATAGCCTTTCTGGCCGGCATGCAGGTCATCCCGCTCGACCTCTACGAAGCAGCACGGGTAGACGGCGCGACCCGCTGGCAGCAGTTCACCAACATCACGATTCCGATGCTGCGGCCGGTGCTGCTGGTCGTCCTGCTCCTCTCCACCATCCTGACCTTTGCCGACTTCCAGGGGCCGTTCGTGCTCACCAACGGGGCCCCTTACAACAGCACCCAGCTGCTCTCCATCTGGGCCTACCAGTGGGGCATCCCCGGCGGTGCCATCGGCCTTGGCGCCGCCATCTCGCTGGTGCTCTTTCCACTGCTCACCATCGTGGTCGCCGGCGTCCTCTTCATGCTCCGAAGGCCCGAGTAGATGGCGGCTGTGGTGCGGCGCAAGGTCGGCAAGCCGGGGACCGGGCGGGTCATCGGCGACAAGTTTGTCGGCCGGGCGATCCGCATCTACCTTCCATTGCTCGCTTTGCTGGTCGTGACGCTGTTCCCGTTCTACTGGATGGCCGTCACGTCGTTCAAGTCGGCCTCGGAGCTATTCGATTTCTCGGTCAGTCCGCTCTGGGTGCGGGAGCCCACCCTGGACTGGTACCGGCACCTCTTAACCCAGACGAACTTCCCGCATTGGGCGTTCAACACTGCGGCGGTGGCGACCGTCTCCACCCTAATCTCCCTCTTCTGCAGCATCCTTGCCGGGTACTCGCTGGCACGCCTGCGTTACCGCGGCGCCGATTCCATCGGTTGGGGAATCTTTGTCACCTACCTGGTGCCACCCACGCTGCTCTTCCTACCGCTGACCTTCGTCATCCGAGAGCTGCACCTGTTCAACAACCTGTGGGCGCTGATCCTCACGTATCCCACCTTCCTGATTCCCTTCTGCACGTGGATGCTCATGGGCTTCTTCAAAGGCATACCGCGCGAGCTGGAAGAAGCTGCCCTGGTGGATGGCGCCACCCGCATCCAGGCCATGGTTCGAATCGCCATCCCACTTGCGCTCCCGGGCATCCTGGCCGCCGCACTCTTCGCCTTCACCCTCTCGTGGAACGAGTTCCTCTACGCACTGATCTTTATGAACGACAGCCTGGTCAAGACTATCCCGGTCGGGGTCACCCAGGAGCTCATCCACGGTGACGAGTTCTTCTGGGGCGAGCTGATGGCCGCGGCGCTTCTGGGGTCCGTCCCGGTCGCCGTGCTGTATTCGTTCTTCGTCGACTACTTCGTCGCGGGCATGACCGCGGGCGCCGTCAAGGGCTAGCTGGCTCCTCCCCATTCGTCGTCGACTAGGATTTTCCTGTGGCGTCCGTCACCTACGAACACGTCACCAAGAAGTTCTCGGCCGACACCACGGCCGTCAACGACCTCAGCCTCTCGATCCGGGACACCGAGTTCATGGTCCTGGTCGGGCCCTCGGGCTGCGGCAAGTCGACCGCCCTTCGCATGCTGGCGGGCCTGGAGGACATCACCGCCGGCCAGATCAAGATCGACGACCAGGTCGTCAACGAGATGCCTCCCCGCGAGCGAGACGTGGCCATGGTCTTCCAGTCCTACGCGCTGTACCCGCACATGAGCGTCTTCGACAACATGGCCTTCGGCCTCAAGATGCGGGGCGCCTCCAGCGCCGACATCGAATCGCGGGTCAAGGAGGCGGGCCGTATCCTCAGGCTGGACCACCTGCTCGCCCGCAAGCCGCGTCAGCTCTCGGGTGGCCAGCGGCAGCGCGTCGCCCTCGGCCGCGCCATCGTGCGTCAACCTCGGGTCTTTTTGCTCGATGAGCCGCTCTCCAACCTGGACGCCATGCTTCGTGTGCAGACCCGGATTGAGCTCCAGAAGATGCACCAGCGGCTGGGCACTACCTTTATATATGTCACCCACGACCAGGTCGAGGCGATGACCATGGGCGACCGGATCGCGGTCATGAACGACGGCCTGCTGCAGCAGGTGGCGCCGCCGCGGGAGATCTACGACCAACCGGTGAACATGTACGTGGCAGGGTTTATTGGCAGCCCTCGCATGAACTTCCTGCCGGTCACGATCTCCGACCATCAGGCGAAGGCGTCCGGTTTCGAGCTCAACCTGCCCAAGGCGCCCGGCCTGGCGCGCGGCATCATTGGCATCCGGCCCGAGCACTTTCTGCCGAATGTCTCCGGCGACGACGCTGCCATCGATCTCAAAGTCGAGGTCCTCGAAGTCCTGGGTGCGGACCAGTACCTCTACGGCAAGGTGGGGTCGGACGACCTGATTGCGCGAGTCGATCCCCAGCTCAAGGTCAGCGTGGGTGACCGTGTGCGCCTGGGGGTCAACATGCGGCGGCTGCACCTCTTCGACCCTGAGACCGAGAAGGCTGTCTTCTAGACCCTCGTCAGTGCTTGGCGCGCCGTCTCTCGATCAGCACGTCGGCGTCGAACTCCGAGGAGCGCACCCAGCTCAGCAGGCTTTGCTCGGCGGCGACGACTCGCTCGGCTGCCGCCGGCAGCTCGGCCGCGATCTCGCGCGGGATGAGCAGCACGCCATGCTGGTCGGCGTGAATGAGGTCGGTGGGGCTGATTCGCAGCCCGCCGACCGTCACCGGTTGTCCGGCGGACTCCACGCGCACGTAAGCATGCGAGACCCCCGGCCCGCGGGCGAAGAAGTGAAAGCCCATGGCGCGCGCCTCTTTCAGGTCGCGGACGCAGCCGTTGGTGACGCAGCCGGCGCACCCCAGGGCTCCGAAGATGGTGGCGTTCACCTCGCCCCAGAGCGACCCGTGGCCCGGCGGTTCGTCCAGGTCCTGCACCACCACCACACCGGGGCCCGAGACGTTGCGCACATGCTGGTAGAGCACCGTCTGGTCGCCGTCGTCCGGCCGCCCGCGCGCGCGGATGGTTCCTGTCGCCGCGTAGCCCACCATTGGGCCGAGCTCGGGGAAGAGGCAGCGGATGTCCATCGACATGTAGCCCTCGTCCCTGGGCCGGACCGCAAAGGTCTCGATGGCGTTGCTCAGGGTGGGCGAGTCGAACTTCTTCAGCGCCGCCAGGAGGGCGGGGTCTAGGGCGCCGTCAGTAGCCAGTTTTGGCGACCTTTCGCTTCACGCCGCGCAGCGCCTCCAGCACTCTGGCTGCGCCGGCGCGCACAAAGACGGCGTCGTTGTCCACGTTGAGCATCCGAAACCCGGCCTCACGCCAGCGGACCGCCGTCTCCGGTCCTGCACAGTGGATGCCTGCGATCAAGCCTCGGCGTACGCAGGCTTGCAGGATTGTCTCGATCAGGCGCCGATGCTCCGGGTTGCTCGCGGTCGCGTCGGGCTTCATGCCGTGGGTGACGGCCAGGTCGTTGGGGCCGACGTAGACGCCGTCCACGCCTGGCACCGCCAGGATCTCGTCGAGGGCCGCCATCCCCTCCACGGTCTCGATCATGACCATGCAGACGACCGCGCGGTTGGCGCTTTCCGGGCCGAAGCCGTTCACCTGTAGCGCGGCCCGGGTCGGGCCCCACGAGCGATAGCCCTGCGGCGGATAGCGGCATGCACCGACTGCCCTCCGCGCCTCTTCTGGGGAGTTGACCATCGGCACGATCACACCCTGGGCGCCTGCGTCGAGGGCCTTCATGATGTCGGACGGCTGGTTCCAGGGCACCCGTACGAAAGCCGGCGTCTCGGTGCCGGATAGGGCTTGCAGCATGGGCAGCATCTGGTCATAGCCGATTACACCGTGCTGCGTGTCGATGCAGACCCAGTCATAGCCGGCGCGGCCCATCAGCTCGGCCGCGAACGGGCTGGGGATGACGCACCAGCCGCCGACCGTCGGCTCGCCCCGCTCCCAGAGTTCCCGGAGCGTCACCGCCGGAGCCGAGCTCCCAACCTGACCCCGTTGACCACGTTGGAGGGCTCCTCGCCGTCCAGCACCCGGGTCAGGTTGTCGCGCACCACTTCCAGCGCGCGTGCCTCGGACTCCAACGTGAAGCCGGCCACGTGGGGGGAGAGAAGGACGTGGTCCATCCGCCGCAGCGGGTTGTCGGCCGGCGTCGGCTCATGCTCGAAGACGTCCAGCCCAGCACCGCCCAGGTGACCTGATTCGAGCGCTGCGACGAGGGCTTTTTCGTCCACCACCGGGCCGCGAGAGGCGTTGACGAGGAAGGCACCCTTCCGCATACGTGTCAGTGCCCCCGCGTCGATCAGATGGTGGGTCGCGTTGTCCAGCGGCACGTGCACGCAGACCACGTCAGCCCGCTGCAGCAGATCTTCGAACGGCACACGCTCGACGCCGGCGAGGCTCCGCTCCACGATGTCCGTATAGAGGACGCGCGAGCCGAACGCGAGCAGGCGGGTGGCAAGCGCCGAACCGACGTTGCCCAGCCCCACGATACCTATCGTGAGCGCACCCAGCTCGTGACCCAGCATCTCGGGCTTGGGCCAGCCGCCGTCTCGCATCTCGCGGTCGCCCCACGAGCCCCGGCGCACCAGGTTGAGGATGGCCATGACCGTCCAGTCGGCGACCGCGTCCCGGTTGTAGCCGGCGGCGTTGGCGACCGCGATTCCGAACTCCGCGGCCGCTCGGTGGTCGATGATGTCGTAACCGACTGCGGGCATCTGGATCAGCAGGCAGTGGCGCATCTGCCCCAGGACCTCGCGGGGCATACGGTGCTTGTGCCGCTTGTCGGCGATGACCAGCTCCGCCAGGGTGCACTCCCGGAGCACCTCATCGGGGGCCGGCGGGTCGGGAACCGTCACCACGTCCACCGAATGACGGCCGGCGAACAGGTCTTCGACCTGCTTTTTCGAATAGGGGGACAAGCAGACGATACGGGCGGGCACCGGCCGTCAGGCTATCACGCAACAGCTCGCGCCGCAGCGTACCCTCGCGGCGAGAAACTCTAGGAGGGAATGAGCATGGGTTCGACGCCGAAAGTTGCCATCGTCACCGGCGGCGGCACTGGTATCGGAAAGGCCGTTGCTGTTGCTCTCGCAGGGGAAGGGTATTCGGTCGTCGTAGCCGGTCGCCGGAAAGAACCTTTGGAGGCGACGGCGGCGGAGGGGTCCAGGCTGGGCGCGCGAATGCTCAGCGTCCCCGCGGATGTCCGCGACCCACGGTCCGTGAAGGCCCTGTTCGCCAAGACATTAGAGACGTTCGGGCGGTTGGATCTCCTGTTCAACAACGCGGGATCAGGAGCGCCACCCGTTCCGCTTGAAGACGTGACCTTCGAACAATGGACATCGGTTGTCGACACCAATCTCACCGGTGCCTTTCTCTGCACACAAGAGGCGATCAAGGTCATGAAGAACCAGCAGCCTCGCGGTGGACGGATAGTCAACAACGGCTCCATATCTGCCCACGCTCCGAGGCCGAACTCTGCTCCGTACACCGCCACGAAGCACGCGATCACGGGCCTGACGAAGTCAACCTCGCTGGATGGCCGCAGGTACGACATTGCCTGCAGCCAGATCGACATCGGCAACGCGGCCACAGAAATGACGCTGGGCATGGTCGCGGGCGTCGCGCAAGCGAACGGGGAGATCGCGGTCGAGCCCCGCATGGAGCTCGAGCACGTGGCAGGCGCCGTCTTGTACATGGCCAGCCTCCCGCTCGAGGCCAACGTTCAGTTCATGACCGTGATGGCAACGAAGATGCCGTTCATTGGCCGGGGATGACTGCGAGGAAAGAGACTCCAGGCCATCCGCTGACCGGAATCCGCGTGATCGAGGTCGGCAACTACATGGCCGGCCCTTTCTGCGCGATGCAGCTGGCCGACCTGGGGGCCGACGTGATCAAGGTCGAGAATCCGGATGGCGGTGACATCGCGCGCGACTCGGCGCCCTTCCTGGACGGTGAGTCATCGCCTTTCATCAGGCTCAATCGGAACAAGCGCTCAATCGCGATCAACCTCAAGGCGCCCGAAGGCAAGGAGCTCTTCCGAGAGCTGCTGCAGGGCGCGGACGTCGTGGTCGAGAACCTGCGGCCGGGCACCATGGCCGACCTCGAGCTCGACTACATGCGGCTCTCGGCGCTCAATCCAGGCCTGGTCTATGTCGCCGCCTCGGGCTGGGGCCAGACCGGTCCTTATTCTCAGCTGGCGGGGTTGGACATCATGGCCCAGGCGATGAGCGGGCTGATGTCGATCACCGGCGAACCAAACGGCAACCCGGTCAAAGTCGGCGTACCGATCTGCGATCTGGTCTGCGCGCTGTACGGCACGATAGGCGCTCTCGCAGCACTGCGTGTACGCGAGCAGACCGGTCGCGGGCAGTTCATCGACGTGTCGCTCTTCGAGTCGGGAGTGTCGCTGGAGGTGTGGGAGGCGGGGCGGTACTTCGCGACCGGCGAGGTCCCAGGCCCGTTGGGCTCCGCCCACCAGACCTCGGCGCCCTACCAGGCGGTCCGCGCCGCCGACGGCTACTTCACGGTCGGCGCCACCACTCCACGCAACTGGCGGTCGTTCTGCGATGCGCTCGGCCGCCCGGAGTGGGCGATCGAGGAGCGTTTCAAGGACAACCCCTCGCGACACGCGCGCCGGGACATGCTGATCCCGATGATCGAGCAGGTGACGTCGCGCAAGCCGCGGGCGCACTGGGTATCGCTGCTGCAGGAGGCGGGAGTGCCCTGCGCCGAGATCCGCACCTACGATCAGGTCTTCCACGACCCGCAGCTGCGTGCGCGTGACTTCTTCTGGAAAGGACGGCATTCGAAGCTGGGCGACGTCGAGCAGATCGGCTCCCCGATCCATTTCTCGGACACTCCGGTGCTGCAGGGGCGGGCCGGCCCGGGGCTGGGGGAGCACACTTCGGAGGTGCTGCGGGCACTTGGCAGGACGGACGCCGAGATCTCGGAGCTCAAGGCAAAGGGGGTCCTGGGCGGGACGTGAGCGAGGACGCCCTGGAGCGGGGTGAGCCGGAACTGCTCGAGGAGCGCCGCGGGGACTCGGGCGAGATTGTCTGGCTGACGCTCAACCGCCCGCAGGCGCGCAACGCGCTCACGTTCCACATGTACGAGCGGATCGGGGAGGTTTGCCTCGAGGTCAACGCCGACCCATCGGTGCGCACTGTTGTGTTCACCGGCGCCGGTGGGCGCGCGTTTGCTGCGGGTACCGACATCTCGCAGTTCCGCGCTTTCGACAAGGAGGAAGACGCGCTCGCCTACGAGGAGCGGATGGACCGTGTGCTGGGTGCGCTGGAACGCGTGCGGGTGCCGACGATCGCAGCCATCGCTGGAGCCTGCACCGGCGGCGGGGCCGGCATCGCGGCCGCCTGTGACCTGCGCATATGCACGCCGTCGCTCAAATTCGGTTTCCCGATCGCGCGGACGCTTGGGAACACGCTCTCGATGGCCAACTTCGCGCGCCTGACCATGCTGATAGGGGCCGCCCGCGTGAAAGAGCTGATCTTCATGGCTCGGCTGGTGGGCTCTGACGAGGCGGCAGCGATCGGGCTGGTGAACGAGGTGGTCCCATCCGAAGAGGCGCTGGAGCCGCGCGTAATGGAGATCTGCTCCGCAGTCTCCGCAAATGCGCCGCTCACGCTGGAGACGGCTAAGGAGGCGCTCCGTCGTATCCGCGTGCAGATGACGCCGCCGGACGTGGGCTCGGACCTGCTGATAAAGGCGTACATGAGCGAAGACTTCCGGGAGGGGATCGAAGCGTTCCTCGCCAAGCGTCCGGCACGGTGGAAGGGCCGCTAAAGCCTGGCCTTCCACCAGTGATGAGGCCCCGATCGTCAAAACCGTTGGCGTACAGCAACGGGGGTGGCAAACCGTGATATTTGCTGGCACCTGACGGTACGCCGAGCATTCGGACCGCCATTTCTGCTCCGAACGGTTTGGTTTGCGATCAACATGTACCTGGTCATTATTTCTGTCTCCATCCGGCGTGCCGGAGTGCCCACGGTGCACCCGATTCGGTCGAGCACCTCGGGGGATGGAGCCGCATCCGCCGGTGGCCTTGATCTCGGCCACCTTGCGGCCGATCACTGCTTCTACACCGCTCGATTCACCCGCGTTCCGCGGCAACACTGGCTTCGTGTTCGACACGCACCTCAGAAGTGATCACGTCGGTTCGGTGATGGAGCGATCCGATGCAAGACGGATGGTCCGGCTTCGCAGCGGAAGCTCCGCAAATGGCAGAGTTGGGTCGCAAGCTGGCGAGCGCTGAACGGAGGTCGGTGAAAGGATTCAGATGAGACGTCTCCTGCGCCGTAGTTATGAGGTCCTTGCCTGGCTCGTCGTGGTGGCCGTCATCACTCAATTCCTGCTCGCCGGACTCGGAGTATTCGCCTCGGCCCAGGTCGGTGACTTCGGGCCGCACCGGCTGTACGGTGCCACCGCAGTCCTGCTGAGCATCCTGCTGTTGATCGTTTTCTCCTTCGTCGCGCGGGTTCCTTGGCGCTACACGGGCCTGGCGGGGCTGCTCTTTTTCCAGTTCTTCCTGCAGTATGTCTTCCTTCAGTTCTACTGGCACGCTGGCAGCACTATCCCGGGTACTTCGTGGTATGTATCACCGAACCTGAGGCCCGTCGCGGCACTCCACGTCCTGAACGGGTTGCTCATCCTCTGGGTGGCGCTTCACATCGCCGGGCAGCCAACAGCCACGCAACCGAATCCTGGCTAGACACCCGCGGCGCCGTCACGTCTACCTGGTCAAGACCCGAACAAGCCGTGACTCTCGTGGTCGATCCCCGCAGTGAAGAAAAGCGAGTTGGTCGGGCCGTTGTTGCCGGCAGGTCCGCCGCCGAATGCGATCGCCCACAGGCCGTCGATGGTGATGGCGCGGTTTTCTGCGTTGCGCAGCTGGCCTAGGAACTCACCGGTGGCGGGGTCGACCGCATTGATGCGGCCGTCGCCGAAGTTGCCGATCAGCAGGTCACCGCTGAACGCACCGAAGTTGGACGGCGCGATGGCGACACCCCAGGGCGAGTTGAGCCGGCCTCGGGTGGCCGCCCGCCGAAGGAGGTGGCCGCTGGTGTCGAAAACGTCCACGTATCCGTTGCTGGGGCCTGCGACGTCATCGTGCCCGGCGTCATCCCGCTTCGCATAGGTCACATACAGGTTGCCATTCAGCAGGGCGATCCCAAGCGGAGCGAAGCCGGCGTGGATGGGGGGGTCTGAGAAATTGCCATCCAGCGTCACCTGGTGGAAGGTTGAGTCGAAGACATCGACGGCTGACGTCTTGAAGTTGGTCGCATAGAGAAACGTGTTCCCACCACTGGCCCCGATGGCAAGTCCCGGCGAGTCTGGCGGCGAAAAATCCGCTAACTTCGAACCACAAAATGTGCCCCGCGGGATAGACGAGAGATTGACCGTTCCCGAGATTGGGCTCGGCGGTTCGATCCTGATCAACGTGCCGCTCGGTGAGGACCTCGGAATCTTGACCCGGGGGCCGATCGGCCCAGGGCAGGACATCCCCAGGGGACCGTGCAGCAGTTGCGATATCCTCACCCGGCCGCCGAAGATCGGCACCGGAATTCTGGGTGATGTCACCAAGGTTCTGGACACAATCCTTACGGAGCCCAAGATCAACATCCCGCCGACGGACTGGATCGACGAGATATTGAAGAAGCCTCAGATCATGACCAACAGGCATCAAAAGCGGATCCTTTATCAACATCTACGGCTCGGGTGTCCAGAAGAACCCCGCAATCATCAATGCCTACACTCCCGTCGCCCCACTCACGACATTCGGCGGCACTTCGCTGACCGGCCGAAGCAGTTTGACCGGCAGTAGCCTCAGCGGCATCAGTCTGGTGACTGGCTCGACATCGAGCGGGTTGAGCTTCTCGTTCTCCCAGTTCCTGAACAGCTTCTTCAACTGGTTCACGATCTAGGCGGCGGTCGTGGTGCCTGGCTCCGAGGGTTTGCCCCCGCGCGTCATGACAAGCTAAAGGGCGTGGCCGAAATGCCTAGCGTCGAGCTGTTGACGGCGTTCGCCGCCGCCCCTTCGGGCAAGAGCGCCACCGGCGTCTCATACAAGGAACTGATGGTCGCGCTGAAGGCAGACCCGGATGAGGCCGCCGTGCGCCTGAAGGCCTTGCTGAACCATCCGAACGCCCAGGTCAGGGCATGGGCCTGCATCACGGGGGCTAAGGTCTGCGGACGTCTATTCGTGCCGACCCTGCTCGCGGCCTTCAGCGACCGGAGCCAGGACGTGCAGGAGGCGGCGCTCGACGCCCTCGATCACATGGAGCCGGACGGTCGGCTGCTAGGCCCCCTCATGCTCCAGATGCGGAAACGGCTCTTGCAATGGGATGAAGAGGGAGGATTCCGCATCGCGCGCTTGTTGACGATGCTGAACGACATCGATGCGGCGCCTTATTTGGCCCGCTATCTCGAAAGGAAGGAGATAGAGGCATACGACCGTAGGAGAGCTGAGACGTACTTGATTTACCTGATCGAAGGGCTGGAAGGCGTGTTGAACCGAATTCGGAACCATACCGACCACGCTCGAATGGACGCGTTCTTAAAACTCGCATTTGCGATTGGCAGTCCGGATGTGGAGCCCGCGGTGGAGCAGTTGCTGGCGTCGGCGCCTGACGACCGCTGCCGCGTGTTCGCCCAGCAAACCTTGGACGCTTTGGAGCTGGCTCGGGCAGAGGGGGCGCCACCGTATTGGAACCGCCGGCTCATCTTCAAGAACACCTCGCGCACCGCTTAACAGTGCCTCCCCGGTCGGTGCGGCGGGTGGTCGATCGAGTCATCGCGGTGGTTGTTATCGAGCGCCAGCCATACAGCAACGCGAGTGGCAAATCGTGTCCCTCGGCGGCACTGAGCGGCACCCAGCGAATTCAGACTGCGATTTCTAAACTGGCCGCGCCGATCTGTTAACCGCAAGGTTCAGGGTTCGAGTCCCTGTCCCGGAGCCAGTTTGCCATTCGGCCGCGACCCAAAATGTTGCGGTTTTGGGACCGATAATTCCTACATATTGTTTACATCCGCGATCTCTGTCGAGCGACCCAGGACGGACTCGAACTCCTGAGCCGACGGTGCGACCTTCCGCCGGTGCTTTCCAATCAAGCAGGAGGCGAGAGAACCCGATCATGTTCTCCGCGATCTGCCCAGCATCCTCCCGCGTAAGGCGGCTCGACTCCCTCCCGGCTCCACTGCCAGTGGTTTTTGGCGTCCCGGCCGCGCTGTCCGCAGGTCGCCTGGGTCAGCAGCGTGGGCCCACCGACAGGATCCGATGACCCTGGTCATGCCGAGCCGGATCGCAGTTGTTGTAGCGTGCCCGTGAAGTCAGCCTCGAACCACTGTTCTACGATCTTGCCGTCCACGATCCGATATATGTCAATGCCGGTAAGGGTCACCTCCTTACCCGTCGCTGGGATACCGGCAAACTCACCTATGTGCTTGGCACGGTAGATGTCGTGGGTCACCACCATGTCTCCCTCCGCGATGAGGAACTCGTTTGTGCGGTTCAAATCGAAAGCGCGGAAATAGCTGGCAAATAGCTGTTTGAATGCCTCGCGGCCTCGGACCGGTCCTGCGGTACCGACGATATGGCCGACGTAGTCAGGAGCGTGTAGTTCATCGATGATGTCCAGGTTCTTCCTCTCCCACGCCTGCTCTATCCAGCGCAGAACGACCTGCTTGTTCTCTTCGGTCGACATGACGTCACTCTCCTTTTCCTGGACCTCGGAGCCAGTACCATGGTCGCTCCCGCGCGATGAACGTAGTGTGGGCGCCCTTGGGCCACCAGGCAACCCTTGGTTCTAGTAACTGTTGGCCGGGAGCCCACCCGGCCCACAAGCCCGGTCACACTCCGAATCGCCTTCCGTCTGACTGGTGCCGGCTTGGGCACCATCGGGTAGTTCACCTGATTGCTCCTCGGAGAGCGTTCGGCCGGCGCCAGTGCAATGATGCTCGCCGTGGCGCCTCAGCTCATGGCCTCGTGTAGGTCGGACCTGTAGGGGCATCGAGCCTCCAATGGCAGGAGCAGGCGGAGCCGAGAGCGCGCGCATGAGGCTTGCCGAGCCAATGGCCGCCCTCTCGCTGATCACCGATCTGGCTCTGGGTAAACCCACCGAAACTGCGATCCGAGCATGCATCGTGGCCGCCTGTCTGACCGAGCGATTGGGGCTGAGTGCAACCGATCGACGAGACGTCTACTACGCGACACTACTTCGCTCCATCGGTTGCACGTCGACATCGCACGAAATTTCCTGGCTGTTCGGCGACGACATCGAGGCCAATCGCAAAGCCTGGCGCTCGCGTGCGCGCGGCGACTGGATGCCAGCCGCAGCTGCCAGGCTGGTGATTGATCTGGCTGGAAGGGACATACCCCTGGTCGACCGACTTGGGTTGCTCGCGATGCTGGCCAAACAGGCTAGGTCGCTCGGGGTTACCGCGATCACCCCCCACTGCGAGGTCGGGGCACGGATGGCGGAACGATTCGAACTCGGCGAAGAGGTGCGGCAGTCGTTGCAGGAAGTTGCGGAGTGCTGGGACGGGTCGGGATATCCTCGTCACCTCCGCGGGGATGCGCTCGGCCTTCCGATGCGGGTGGCAACCCTCGCCTCCATCGCGGTCGAGGCACACGAGGTCGGAGGAAGTGAGGCGGCGGCGTCGCTCGTGGGTCGTCTTGCTGGGAAGCTGTTCGATCCAAACCTGGCTCGCGACTTCGTGACGGACGCCCGAGCCCTGCTGGCGGAGTCGACCGTCCCCGATCCCTGGGTTCGAGTGTTGGCCTTGGAGCCTGACCCTAAGTCGTTTGTGTCCGCGCGGGCGCTGACCAACGTTGCTCGCGGCTTCGCAGACGTGGTCGACCTCAAGTGCCCCTTCTTCCACGGCCACTCCAGTGGCGTGGCGCGCCTGGCCGAGGAGGCTGGACGCCACATGGGACGTCCTGACCCCGAGCTGGACGCCCTTCGCCTGGCCGCTCTCCTTCACGACCTAGGCCGGGCGGGGGTTCCCACGAGCGTGTGGGAGAAGCCCGGACCGCTTTCGGTGGCCGAATGGGAGCGGGTGCGATTGCATCCCTACTTCACGGAGCGAATCCTCACCCGCTCGGCCATCCTCTCGCCGCTGGCCCGGCTCGCCAGCCTGCACCACGAGCGCCTCGATGGCAGCGGCTACCACCGCGGCGTCAAGGCCGGCGAGATCGACGTCCCGGCCAGGATCCTGGCGGCAGCCGACGTGTGCCACGCGCTCACCGAGGAGCGACCGCATCGGCCGGCGATGAAGACGCTGGAGTCTGCCGCGGAACTTCAGCGGATGGCAGCGGCCGGCCGGCTGGATCGTGACGCGGTGGCGGCGGTCTGTGAAGCGGCAGGCGCGCCTCGGCCTCGCACTCGCGGCCAATATCCGGCAGGCCTGAGCGATCGGGAGGTCGAAATCCTTCGGCTGCTTGCGCGGGGGGAGACCAAGAAGGAGATCGCCGCCCGCCTGCACGTATCCCCATCGACGGCGCACACCCACGTTGTGCACATCTACGAGAAAACGGGGGTGACCAGTCGGGCCGCCGTGGCGCTCTTCGCCATGGAGCACGACCTGCTTCACGACTGACGCCGAAAAATCAACTGAACGATCGATGGCGCTCCGGTCGCCGCGGGCCTACCTTCGGGAAAGCGCTAGCACGCCCGAGCAGGATCCAGGAGACAAAGGAGGAATGAAATCCGGATGGTCAAAATCGAGATCAGCCTACATGTCAATCGACCGGTAGCGGAAGTGTTCCAATACTTGAACGATCCAGCCAAAATGACCGAGTGGAACGCCACCATGGAGGAGGCAACGCCGTCCGAAACCCCGGTCAAGGTGGGGACCCGTATTCGTAGTCGAGTCAGAGCGCTGGGTCGGAAGATCGAGGGGACCGCGGAGGTGGTCGAGTACGTGCCCAACAAGCGAGTCGTGTTGAAGTTGGACGAACCATTCCCGTTGAAGGCGATCTACACCTTTCAGGCGGAAAATGGCGGGACCAGGCTTGTCTACGCCGCCGAAGGTGAGCTAGCCGGGTTCTTCAAACTCGGGGAGCCGATCCTCGCACGCATCGTGAAGAAGCAGCTGCAAGCACAGTTCGAAACCGCCAAGGAACTCCTGGAAGCACAAGTTCCGGCGGAAACATAACGCACAAGTCGCGGGCCGCTAGCGCCCTGACCTTAGCGCACGCGGCGCCAGCTGCCTCTGAATGGCGCGTAATCCCATCCTGCAGTGGTGACCTGGCTGAGTTGTGTCGCATACCACATCACCCCAATTCGGTTGAAGCTCTGGTCCCGGCCCGTGCCCGAACCATTTCGAACGTTGTGCCGGTCCGACTGCCGGAGGCAAGACATCAGTTGGCACCCCCTCGGTTGCCGAGCGGCTGCACTTAATGCCCGCCAACCAAACCTGATCGAGCGTCTCAAGTATTTCAGGAGCAGCGGCGACTAGAAAAGTTCGAAGAGCGTCCACTAAGGGGAGCCAA
>WNFB01000527.1_pt1 | contig 31490 bp, 24 predicted proteins | sample 5400501 | NCBI WGS metagenome assembly WNFB01 (sample SAMN13153341, study PRJNA577476) | soil metagenome | isolation source: 200 cm saprolite under Douglas fir tree site 2 hole 1 | place: USA:California | collected 2015-04-18
TCTGCCCGTATGGGAACGTATAAATTCGCCAGGGCCGAAGTGCGCGAAAAATGTGGGTCTATATGGATAACCTTGGCCCCGCGTTCCTTGGCTTCTACCACGTTGGGAAAGGCGACGGGATGGGCCTCGGCCATGTTACTGCCCATGATCAAAATTGCATCGCTATTGACGAGGTCTTGTGGAAAGGTTGTGGCACCGCCACGCCCCAGCGTTGTACCCAGACCGGGTACGGTGGAGCTGTGTCAAACGCGGGCCTGGTTCTCAATCGAGAGCATGCCTAAGCCGCCGCCGAAGAGCTTCTTCATTAAATAATTCTCTTCAATATCCAGCGTTGCCCCACCAAGGCAGGCGATACCTAGCGTATGGTTGACCTCGCGTCCATCAGGCAAGCGTTCTACGAACGTCTCATCACGGGTCTTCTTGACACGCTGAACAATCTGCTCCATGGCCCAGTCGAGTGATTTGAGCTCCCAATGGTCGCTGTAGGGCGCGCGGTAGAGCACTTGCCTCATGCGACTGGGGTTCACCGTATACTGGAAGGTGGCCGACCCCTTGGGGCAGAGCTTGCCATGGTTGATGGGACTATCGGGATTGCCCTCAATATCAATCACTTTGCCGTCTTTGACGTAGACGTTGAGGCTGCAACCCACTGCGCAGTATGGGCAGACGCTGTGAAAAAGCTGCGCATCGCGAATGCGTGGAGCTTTGTCGCGGCTCTCGACGCTGAACGGCTGCACCCTGGAGCCTATCTCCATGACCTGTGACACGGCAGATTGTACCACCACAGGCAGTAATATGCGTTCTTCCATAGGATGTGTACCTCGATTCGGCAAAAAATACGATGACCGATCTTGCTTGTTATGTATCCTACAATACTATTGTATCATAGGTCGCTTGTGAAGGCAGCCCCTGCAAGTGCCTCCAGGGCGAAAGCTCACAGTGAGCTTCCGCCCTGGAAGTCTCATTTCCCGGAGCTAGCAGTGACCTCAACAACGTCGCCTCGACGACGTGCGAGTACCCGAGCAACCAATGGCAAGGCCACGCTCACGAGCATGACCACAGCGATAATGTAGAGCGGCGTCTTATAATCGATGCCTTTGCCTGCGCTAAAGCTTGTAATCAGTATCGGGCCAACGATACCACCTGCACTCCACGCGGTAAGCATCGCACCGTAAATCGTTCCGGCATTCTTTGGCCCGAAGAAGTCGGCAGCGAAGGCTGGCATGGTGCCAAAACCACCGCCGTAACAGAGTGCGATGATGGCAGCCGGAATCAGCAGCAAAGTAAAGTTGCTAATCGATGGCAGGATGGCAAAGACGATAGCCTGAATGACGAACAGGCTCAAAAAGGTGAAAGGACGACCAATGCCATCAGATAGCCAGCCCCAGAACAAGCGTCCCACGCCATTGAAGATGGAAATGGTGCTGACAAGGATCGCAGCCGTCAATGCATCAACCCTGGTGAACGCCTGTGCCAATGGCGAGGCTACGGAGATCAGTGCAGCACCAGCAGTCACGTTCAATGCGAGGATGAGCCATAGAATATACCATCGCGGCAGACGTAGCGCCTCTGCGAGCGTGAAATCACGCACAACACGGTCTGTTTGCTGCCGGACTGAAGGCGTCCAACCTGCAGGTGCATAGCCATCTGGTGCTGTGCGGAAAAATTGTGCCACAACAACGATCACCACAAGATAGGCTATACCCAGGTAGAGGAAGGTGCTTCCCACTCCAACAGACTTAAGCAATGCCGCAGCGACTGGTCCCGTGATCAGAGCGCCCCCCCCAAAGCCTGCAACGGCTAAGCCAGTAATGAACCCGCGCCGGTCTGGGAACCATTTGATGAGCATCGCGAGCGCAACAATATAGCCGAGGCCGATACCGATACCACCAATAACTCCGAAGGTGAGATACAAGACCAATATGTTAGGTGCAGCAAATGCCGCCAGCAGGACGCCCAGTCCGTAGAGGATGCCGCCAGCAGTAGCAACAACTCGCGGTCCAAAGCGGTTATTGAGATAACCACCAAAGCCAGCAGTGATGCCAAGCGCAAGCAGTACAACGCTAAAAGTGAAGTTGGTCGGCTTCAGCTGTGCTGATCCCAGTTGGTCCACTGGTACATGATAATACAACGATGCCACCGGTTTGAGAAAAACACTCCAGGCATAGACAGAACCTAGAGCAAGCTGCATTAAGAAGGCAGCGATGGCGAGTACCCAACGGTTGGGGAGGGACGAGCTACTCACGGAAGAACTGCTCATGGATGACTCCTCTCTGATGACTCCTCTCTTCTGTAGAATGATCCAATAAAATGAACAATACCAACACAAAGAACGCTCAAAACGATGAAGGTCAGTAGGTGGACAATTAGCTCAGCATAGGATATCTAGCCTATGAAAAGTATACAAGGAAAATGCTTCATCACACAAGCACAAGCAATAAGCCTGGAGCGTTTTAAAGTGCTTTACAAAAATGTTTGGGTCTATTCCCTGGACTACCTGAAACCTTGCAACAAAAAAAGGCTGGCAATCTAATGCCAGCCAGCAGTAAAGACTACCCACGGTCCTAAGCTCGGGCAGTAGCCTTTGGACGTCGGCGGCTAATCGAACCTCCTTTGCGTCCTGCGACTTGTGCCTCTTCACTTGTCCACTTGTGTGCTGTCCCCAGTGCATGGGCGGCCTTTCCACCCTTACTGGCGATCTCACGCTTTTTCTCTGGACTCATCGATGCAAAGCCTCGGCCATGACCTTTTTGTACGTGCATTGCCATTTTCTTTTCGTATCCTTTCGTTTCCTGAAAAACTTAGAACCATTGCTTCCTCTGTTTCCGAACGCAATGGATCTCCCACTACTTATAAGCATAACAGGTGGGTGAAGCTGAATACAAGTGAATATTAAAAAGACTCAGCAATTTCTAAGGTTGGCTCAGCAATTTCTAAGGAACAGAAGAGATAATGAACCTCAGCCATGTGCGCTATCAAGAGCTAAAGGCTTCAGGGTTCTCCATCCTTCCTAAAATAGCAGCAGCAACCATCACATCATTGAGATGGGATTTTGCATGAGCTTATCCAACGTCGATTGCTTGATACGGTAGGCTTGCCTTCGGCCTCTGTGCGGCAGAGTAATTGCTTCTAGCGCCCCGCTCTTGATCCACCTTCTCACCGTCGTATCGTCTACACGCAAGCGTCGTGCAACTTCACGCACAGTTAATAACTTTTCACTTTCTTCCGCCATCGCAGTATCTCCTATCACGTTGTAAGAACGCGCCATGGTAGTTACGTTACGATTAGACATGTTTTCCCCTTAACGTCTCAAACTAACGCCCAATTCGTGCATCTCACGTTTCAACGAAAGATGTTACTATACATCTCGTCAAAAAGCGGTTAAAATGAAGTCGTAGGTTTCAGCTTTGAACTGACGAGACGTGCTCAGTAATCCTTTACTTCAAGGAACAAACTATGACAACACAACATGCCGAGCAGGCACAAAATACACCCGACAAAACCCCTACGCGCAAAACGCTTGTCTTAATCGACGGGCATGCTATGATCCACCGCGCCTTCCATGCCCTGCCAGAAACCCTTACAACCAAGAGCGGTGAGGTAGTCAACGCAACCTTTGGCTTCACCAACATTTTGCTCAAGGCACTGGGTGATATCAAACCCGATTACATCGCCGTCACCTTCGACCGGCCCACACCGACCTTCCGCCATGAGCAATTTGTCACATATAAAGCACACCGACCGGCATTACCAGATAACATGCGGCCACAGTTTGGCCGTATTCGTGAGATAGTCGAAGCCTTTGGCATCCCCATCTACGAAAAAGATGGCTTTGAAGCCGATGATGTACTGGGCACGCTCTCGGTACAGGCAACCCAACAGGGAGTCGACACGATCATCTTCACAGGCGACATGGACACTCTGCAACTTGTCAACAAGCATGTGAAAGTCATGACTGCGAAACGAGGCATTACCGAGGTAGCAGAATATGATGAAGAGGCAGTAAAGGCACGTTATGGCATCACCCCGCAACAAATACCCGACTTCAAAGGACTGGTGGGCGACAAATCTGATAACATTCCTGGCGTTCCCGGCATCGGGGAGAAGACCGCCAGCAAACTGCTCATCGACTACGGTGACCTGGAAGGTGTACTCGCCCACATCAACGAACTGACACCAAAAGAGCAGAAGTTACTGCGTGATGCAGACGATCAAGCCCGCCAGAGCAAGTACCTGGCCACCATCGTCCTGAACGTGCCCGTACAACTAGACCTGCAAGCCTGTCGCGCTGGCAACATACATCGCGACAGGGTGCTGGCTCTTTTCCGCGAACTGGAATTTCGCTCGCTCATCGAAAGAGTCCTGGCTCTCGTGCGCGAACAGGAGTCCGGGCAATCGCCAGCATCGGCTTCGGCTCCCGCACCATCCGTTGCAGAGATCCCTGGTGGCCGAGACAACGACGATGGAGCAACACCACTCGCCTTTACGGAAGATAGGGGGGAGGCGACAACTCCACAACCTGACCTGGTTTCTGCACAAGCCGGCATGCAGCAAGAGAACTTACTCTTCGCCCCGCCCCTCGGCGTTGTGCCAATCATGTCACCCCCACCTCCTCCTGCTGCTGCCCTGGAAGCATCCACTATTCCGGACACACAGTACAGAACGCCAGGTACCCCGTCGGAAAGTCCAACCACAGAGCTATTGCAACTCAATCTCTTTAATCTGCCGGAGCCAGCGACAGAAGTCGTGCGCAAACTCCACTTGCCCAGTACCTCTGCCGAACCTCTCTTCTTACCGGATGAATCCGCCAGGACGACCAATACCATGATCGTCGACACCGAACAAGCACTGCGTGTCCTGGTCAAGAGCCTGCGCGACGCCGGAACTTTTGCATTTGACACGGAGACGACCTCTGACGATGTGTGGCATGCAGAACTGGTCGGCATTTCCTGCTCTATGGCTGCAGGCGAAGCATACTACATCCCCGTCGGCCATATCCGTACGTCCGACGGCCAGGACCCTGGGACACAATTGCCACTCCCCTTTGTGATAGAGCAGTTGCGTCCCGTCCTCGAAGATTCGGCTATAAGAAAGTACCTGCACAATGCCAAGTATGATATGGAGATCTTGGCACACTATGGCGTCAAGATGCGGGGCCTGGCCTTCGACACTATGGTGGGTGCCTACCTGGTGGACCCTGGTAGACGTGGTTTAGGGCTCAAAGACCAGGTCTTCCAGCGCCTGGGCCATATCATGACACCCATCACACAACTCATCGGCAGCGGTAGTAAGATGATCAGCATGGCACAGGTGCCCATACGCCTTGCCGCCGACTATGCCGGAGCCGATGCCGACATGACCCTGCGCCTGGTCGAACCAATCCTGTCTGAACTCCGTCGTCACAACCTGCTCGAACTCTACAACAACATCGAGCTACCACTCTTGCCTGTGCTGATGCAGATGGAACAGTACGGTGTGGCACTTGACACCGATTTCCTACGCAGCCTCGACGAGAAACTGAGCGAACAGATTAGTACCCTGGAAAAAGCCATTTACGATTCCGTCGGTCATCGCTTTAACATCAACTCCACAAGGCAGCTTGGCGATATCCTCTTCGAGGAACTGAAACTGCCAAAGGGCAAGAAGACAAAAACAGGCTATTCTGTTGGTGCCGATGTGATCGAGAGCCTGCGCGGCAAACACTCAATGGTCGATCATTTATTAGAATACCGCCAGCTCACCAAGCTCAAATCAACCTACGTGGATGGCTTGCTGGCATTGGTGGACCCGGTAACAGGACGAGTGCATACTTCCTTCAACCAGGCCGTTGCCTCCAGTGGACGCCTGTCATCAAGCAACCCGAACCTGCAGAATATTCCCATACGTACAGAGGTCGGACGACAAATACGCCGTGCCTTCATCGCCGATCCCAGCTATGTCCTGCTCACCGCCGATTACTCGCAGATCGAACTGCGCATTCTGGCCCATATCACCCATGATCCACGCCTAGTCGATGCCTTCAGCAAAGATGAAGACATTCATACCATCATCGCCGCTACTCTCTTCAACGTACCCATTTCCGATGTGACAAAGGACCAGCGCAGGCTGGCAAAGACCGTCGTATACGCTACACTCTACGGACAATCGGCCTTTGGCCTGGCAAACATTACAGGCATGAGCAATGCCGAAGCCACAGCTTTCATCAAGCGTTACCACGAGACGTTTCCCAGTATTAAAGGCTACGTCGATCGAACGCTTCACCAAGCACGTACACAGGGCTATGTCAACACACTCTACGGGCGGAAACGCTTCCTGCCGGACCTCCTTTCGCTACCCACCAATGAACGCCAGGCCATGGAGCGTGAAGCCATCAATATGCCCATTCAAGGGGCAAACGCTGATCTAATAAAAATAGCCATGATTCGCCTGCAGCATGCTATCGAGGAGCAGCACCTAAAGACGCGCATGATCCTACAGGTGCATGACGAACTCGTCTTCGAGGTGCCAGTTGAAGAGCTTGAACGAGCCAAACGCCTGGTCAAGCGCATCATGGAAGGTGTAGCAAACCTGGACGTGCCGATCCGGGTTGAGCTGAAAGTTGGGAAGAATTGGTATGAGGCGGAGCCGATGGAGTAGAATCTGAGACTCCCCCGCATGAATGCCGGGGGGTTCTGATCGGCTCCCCCTCAATTGCTTTCACCTTCGGGGTGCAAACGCTTCACAGTTGGGGGCCATCTCAGGTGGCCCGTCCGTTGGCCGAGCGCGGACGCTCCAACGGCACCTGTACTGTGACCATACAGGCCAGCCCTACGGCTGAGGAAGTGCACGCCCCGCGTCCATTTCCTGGTGTTTGTGCGAGTCGTGAACCGACTCAGCGAGTGGTACATCTCGCTCGTCTTTGGTCAACACGGTCGTGTTTTTACCTGTAGCCCTGTGCTACAGAACCTCTGAAACGCGATTGAGTTGTCAAGGTACTAGAACAAGTCTACTATAAGGAGTATGGAATGTCAAGTGTTTTGGCTTGGGGAGCGGCTTCTCCGCGAGGCCGTGCGGCAGGCTTTTCATCCCCCGCTTGGAAAGACGGGGGCTTTCAAGCCCGTTCCCTGTAAAAAGGAGCAACCTCGTGCAACTATCCAACCTGATTAACAACCTGCCACCATACCACTTTGCCGACGCAAAGAAAAAGATTGCCGAGCGCAAAGCCGCCGGGGTAGACGTCATCAGCCTCTCAATGGGCGACCCCGACCTGCCCGCGCCACAAGCAGTGATCGACCGCCTGTGTGCAGCCATGCAAGACACCGAAAACCACCGCTATCCAGAGTACAGCGGCATGCGTGCCCTCCACGAAGCCATCGCCGCCTGGTTTGAGCAGCGTTTTGACGTTCGCCTCACACCCGAGCGCGATATCCTGCCACTACTCGGCTCAAAAGAAGGCCTGGCCTACGTCGGCACGGCCGTGCTCAATGCCGGCGATGTCTCCCTCATCCCTGACCCCTATTACCCCGTATACATCACCGCGAGCACCTCGGTTGGCGCACAACCATATATGCTCCCACTACTGGCACAGAACAACTACCTGCCCGACCTGGACAGCATCCCGCAGGATGTCCTGGCGAAGTCTCGTCTGCTCTGGCTCAACTACCCGAATAATCCGACCGCAGTGTGTGCCGACCGCAGCTTTTTCGAGCATGCCGTAGAGTTTGCCCACCGCTATAACCTCGTTATCGCCCACGATATGGCCTACGCCGAGGTCTATTTCGACGACTTCCGTCCCATGAGCATCCTCCAGATTCCAGGAGCCAGCGAGGTCGCGGTTGAGCTCCACTCGCTTAGCAAAACCTATAACATGGCCGGATTCCGCATTGGCATGCTGGTAGGCAACCCCGAACTTGTCAATGCTGTAGGACGCTTGAAGAGCAACATCGATAGTGGCATCTTCCGCCCCATCCAGTACGCCGCCATCGAAGCACTCCACTTGCCCGTCTCCTGGTTACAGCAACGCAACGCCCTTTACCGCCGCCGTCGCGACCTGCTCGTGGATGGCTGCAACACCATCGGCATGCACACCCGCACATCCAAAGCAGGACTCTACATCTGGGCATCCATTCCTAAAAGCTTCTTATACACCACATCCCGCGACTTCTGTACCTGGTTATTTGACAAGACAGGAGTCTTCATCACTCCTGGCACAAACTTTGGTGATCTTGGTGAAGGCTATGTGCGTATCTCAATCACAGCCCCCGATGAGCGCATCGAAACGGCGCTAGAACGGATGAAATCAGCAATGGAGGCTTAGGCTATGATTGTTGAAGTCGATACTGATGCATCGCATCGCACCCCCACGAATGCATGGAATCTCTACGTAGGCCGCGATATCTGTAGCGATGTACAAGCCGGGCTCAACCACGAGTGGTTGGTGATCAACGGCCTGGGAGGCTATGCTGCCGGCTCTATCCTCGGGGCCACGACCCGCAGCTATCACGGCTTGTTGGTAGCTGCGCTACGTCCCCCTGTCGAACGCACCGTGCTGGTCACAAAGATAGACGAAGAGGTTGAGCTTCCCGGTGGGCAACTCTGCAAACTCGGTGTCAACGAATACCAGGACGGCACCATCGACCCACAGGGATTCTTGTATCTTGACACAGTCTCGCTGGAAGGCGATATACCATGCTTTACCTATCGCTTAGGCGACCATCTCACGCTGGATAAACGCATCTGGATGGAATATGGGCAGAACACAACCTATGTGCAGTACATGGCCCATGGCACAGCCGGTGATGAGGCGAGCGACGCGCCGATCTGGCTCACGTTGTTCCCCTTCTGTCTCTCGCGTGATCACCACAGCACAACGCAGGGCGCGCTCGATTGGCATTTCCTTGTAGAGAACCTGGGCAACCGTTGTCGCGTGCGCGCTTTTGAGGGTGCGCCTATCTACTATCTTATTGCAGGACCATCTGCAAATTTCACGCCCACCGGGTACTGGTATTGGCATGTGCGTCATCGCCGTGATACCGAACGTGGTCTACCAGACCTGGAAGACGTCTATCAGCCGGGGAACTTTCGTCTGCAAATCACCCCCGGCCAGCGTGTAACGTTTGTGCTTAGTGCCGAAGCCGAGCCACAAACTGAGTTGGGTGGACCGCAACATGAAGGAGTTGTGGCCCAGGCCATGACCCGCCACCAGCGCCGTATCAAACAACTATTAGCCGTGGCAGACCGCTCAACAAACGACTTGCCAGGCAACGACCCTGTAAGAGCACGCCTGGTCATCGCCGCCGATCAATTCATTGTTGCCCGTCCAGAGTACACCGAGGATACGGCCGGAAATAGGCAACTGCACCTCTCACCCGACCGCAAAACGATTATCGCCGGCTATCCCTGGTTTACCGACTGGGGACGTGACAGTATGATATCCCTACCCGGCTTGCTCCTTGCTACAGGCAGGTACAGCGAGGCACGCGGTTTACTCAAAGCCTTCGCCTCCTTTTCCCACAAGGGGCTTATCCCAAATCGTTTCCCTGACAGCGGCGCAGCCCCTGAGTACAACACAGCCGATGCCACACTCTGGATGTTCCACGCCATTGCTTGCTACCTGGCAGCAACAGGCGATCAGACACTCCTCAAAGACCTGTTTCCAACGCTCAAGGACATCATTCAGTGGCATATTCGCGGGACAGACTATGGTATAGGCATCGACCCAGGAGATGGATTACTTCGTGCAGGAGTCCCTGGTATTCAGCTCACCTGGATGGACGCCAGGGTCGATGATCGCGTGATCACACCCCGCCACGGCAAACCAGTCGAGGTGAACGCTCTCTGGTACTGTGCGCTCACCTATATGGAAACCTGGGCGGTGCGTCTCTCAACCGATGCAACCCAATATGGTCAACTCCGCACCCAGGTCAGCCAGAACTTCGCTGCGCGCTTCTGGTACGAGGCCGGCGGCTATCTGTACGATGTGGTCGATGTAGAGGGAGTAGCAGGCCAGAATGATGCCTCGCTACGACCCAACCAGTTGTTTGCGGCTTCGTTGACAAGAAATCTGCTCTCCGACGCACAAATCCGCAGCATGTTGCAACAAGTGACCGATCACTTACTCACACCAATGGGCTTGCGCTCGCTGAGTCCCACAGACCCCGCCTATCGCAACCTTTTCAAAGGTGATCGCGTGCAGCGCGATAGCGCCTATCATCAAGGCACCGTTTGGCCATGGCTGATCGGCCCCTATATCGATGTCCACTTGCGCGTCTACAACGACCGCAATGCCTTGCGACCCCTACTACAACCGCTCATACACCATCTATGGGACACCTGCTTAGGAACGATCAGCGAAGTTGCCGAGCCAGAGCCTCCCTTTACACCCGCAGGCTGTTTCGCCCAGGCTTGGAGCGTTGCCGAACTCTTGCGCTGCTGGCTGCTGGCGGTAGGCTGACAGGCTCACTGCACCTTCACCACGATTGCACTCACATTCCCTTCGCCGCCCGCCAGGTTCGCTGCATCAACCAGCGTGCGAGCCAGCTTCTGCGGATCGCCACTTTGACCCTGCGCCAGAATTTCCGCCAGGCGGTCATCGTGCACCATCTGCCATAAGCCATTCGTGCAGAGCAAGATCAGGTCGTTCACCTCCACAGCGTGCTGGAACAGGTCCACTCGCACCTGGTTAACCTCTCCCAGAATCCGGTAGAACTGCTTGCGTTTTGCGCTCTTATATACATCCTCGGGCATGAAGAGATGAGCATCAACCAGGTTGGCAGCCAATGTATGGTCCGTCGTAATGCGATGGAGGCCCTTGGGTGCACTGTAGTGGTATGCCCGGCTATCGCCGACGTTTACTACATAGATATAGCGTTTATACATCAGCACCACCGTCAACGTACTTGCCATATTCGTTTCATAGTCGGCATTACAGTGGTAAATGACCAGGTTTGCTTGTTGCACCGCCTCGATCAGCCATTCTTCGACGACAGCGTCCGGCGGAGGCAGCGCTTTGTACGCGCCACCGGGCTGCTTACCCCCACTTTGCAACGTAGCACCCCCTGGCACCTTGTACGAGGTAGAATGCGCAGGTGCTGTCAACAGCGGCAGCAGAACATCAGCCACCGTCTCTATCGCCAGCCGACTCGCCTCATGCCCGCCGGTGGACTTGCCATGCTCCCCACGCAATCCATCGGCCACGGCAAACAAACCAAATGGACGTGGCGGAGGCGCAAGGTTGGCACACAAACCCTGCACAACCAGCAGCATGTCCTCATTCTCGTGTGCAACATAGCGGCGGCCTGTATCACTGAAGTAGCCAACCCGGCAAACATCGGTTACAAGCGGCGAGGTATCATCCAGGCTGTGTCCACAGCGACGGCAAAAGCGTGAACTACTACGATTTTCTTGTCCGCAGGCTCCGCAGGGATTCTCAGGAATGATGGTACGCACAATCATATTAGCATTCCCCAGTTGAGGAAGTTGCGTAGGCGTTACCATCTTCGGCAGTGATCGCAGCGCATTATTGAGCGCATTGGCAAACTCACGCCCTGAACTGAAGCGTTTCGCAGGGTCGACCTCCATCGCACGTAGAATGACCACATCCACCGACGACGGCAACGACGCATTCAACATACTTGGCGCGGGGAGATCTGCAGAGCGGCTGCGCACAACCGCCTGGAAAGGGAGCAGGCCGGTGAACATCTGATAGGCCACCACCCCCATCGAATAGATATCGCTGGCAGGCTCCGCCTTCCCTTTCTCCTGCTCCGGGGCAACATAGTGCTCAGTGCCCAATGCCCAACCACGCTGTGTCAGCGCATGCTCCTGCATAGCGCGAGCAATACCAAAATCGGCCACAACCAGCCGTCCATCATCCTGGTGAATGAGCAGGTTGGAAGGTTTAATATCGCGGTGGACGATCTGCTTTGGGTGTGCATGTATCTCGTCAATCGCCTCCGCCAGGTCATTCAGATAGCGCTGCACCAGTGCTGTAGGCAACGGCTGCTCCGCTTTTAACAAGGATTTGAGCGTACCACCGGTGATAAGTGGCATTACCAGGTAGAGCAATGTGCCATCTTGACCAAAGTTCAGCACCGGCACAATGTTCTTATGACGCAATTGGTGTGCATAACGCGCCTCACGGCGAAACCGCTCTATCGCCGTCGTCAACTCCATATTGTTCCCAACTGCCGAGATCACCTTGAGGGCTACTTGCTGCCCCTCGAAGCTGTCATTGACACGATACACCGCCCCCATCCCACCCAGACCCAGCAGGGTCTCGATGGTATAGCGGCCCGCGACAACCGCTCCAGGCAATATGCAGCGACAAAATGGATTAATACACTGGAGCGTTCCAGGCGGATAGTCAGCCTGACACCGAGGGTTGGGGCAGCGCGGCATGCGGTTTCCTCCACACAAGTAGAACACCAAAGGTGAGCCTTTTTCACATCATAGTGTAGATGGATGGGCACTTACTGTCAATAGACAGAATCCTCAGTATCATCCCCCCTTACCATCGATATAATGATGAAACGCGCCTTTCTATGCTTGCTTGTTGTGTCTAGCTCAGTTTTCATGTAAACTATCGCTTGGGGGAATGGACGAGGCTTCTCGTCTGGCAATATCACGCGGAGAAATTTCTGCGGGTAGGAGCTCGCCTTATGTTTAACAAACTCTGATTCATCCAGCACGCTGGAAAATTGTCCTCGTGTAACCTTATCACGTATCTATCGTTAATACACTTTTTTGGCTATATATCCCTGGATCGCCGATGGAAAACTTCTCGAGGACAGGAGGGGTCAGGCAAAACCGCTTCGCCTATCGCCAAAGCATCTTTCATCATGTCACCACAAATGAAAGTGGCGTGTCCCTCTTTTCAGCGAGAAGAAGGAGAAAACCATGAAACTGCTGATCATCGACAGCGACCGTCATCTAGTCGAAATGCTAACCTGGTGGCTGAAAACCCTGGGGCACGAAGTACACTTCGCTTACACGGGGGAACGAGCCAGGGCCGCCTGGGTGGAACATCAACCTGATTTGGTCCTTCTGGATACTACATTGAAGAATGTCGATGCCCTAGCGATGTGCCGAGATCTGCGCAATATACATGATGCGCTGGTGTTGGTCCTGACCGAGGAGAATGGTGTGCAGGATGAGGTCCGCTCTCTAGAGTCGGGTGCCGACGACTACCTCCGCAAGCCCTTCTTTCCTGAGCAACTCTTAGCGCGGATCCATGCACTCAGTCGAAGATGCCGTTCCACGCTGGCGCAGCGCCCATCCGCGATTATCACCGTGGGACCGATTCATGTCGATGCAATCCATAACGATGTCATCGTCCAGGGAAAAACTGCTCACTTAACACCTACCGAGAGCAAGCTCCTGCATCTGTTGGCAGTTAATGCTGATGAGGTGTGCACAGCGCAACAGATCGTAGCCCACCTGTGGGGCTATAGTGGAGATGGGGAAGCCCGTTTGATTAAAGCCCATATCCGGCACTTACGCCAGAAGATCGAGCCGGATCCGGCCAACCCGCGCTACATTTGCACCATACCAGGAGTGGGTTACACCTTGCTACATCGTCCTGCCGAGACGCTAGACGTCCGGGATGTGACAACTGAGTTACAGGTTATTTCTAGTTAACTTGCTCCACTGAAACGAGCGGTAGGACAAGCTGAGTAGCGACGCTGTGTCCCATGCCGTTTTTGGCCAGAGCAGGATTAGGGAACGGTATCCCTAATTGCTTTGCTCATCCGGAACAATCGACTCCATTTGGGGATCTGTGTCGCGCCTGATAGTTACCAATGTCTGTCGGTAAGCGTTGATGTAATCCCAAAGTTCTAACGTCTCGTCCACCGTCAGGTCAAAACTGATGCCCGCTGAATGTTTGAGGACGAGTCCCGACTCCTCCATGCGCGCCCTATACCTCCCGATGATAGCCTCCATATTCCTCTCCTTCTTTGAACGAAACGTGATGTAGACGACTTACCATTTGTACCAGCTTGCGACTCACTTCTTCTCCTGCCTCAACTATTGTTTTGCCTGTTGTTTGATAATGATAACATCAATCAAGGATAGCATCAATAGGAATAAACTTTTTGGTGGGAAGTTAAACGAGTGGGAGCATCTGCTTTTAAAGCAATGCCCGTACCCGCTTGCGGCACAATAGCGTACCTGATCGATTTTTCCGCAGGGACACCGGCCCACGCCGTCTGGTCGCAAAACCTCAAAGTGGGGTTCATGCTCCTGCTCCCCTTCCTGCTCAAACACGATGTCACGACACAAGAAGAGTTCGATGAATTGTATGAACAATTCTTGCTAGAAATACTCGATGAGCGCTTTTGTGGCATCTGTTTCTTTCTCACGGTCTGGGGGAAAAAGCCGACCTAAGCAGCAACCAGACAGGCAGCAACAAAGGCCTCGTCACGTGGTGACAACACCGCGTGCCGTTATCCTGTTTGTCATGCCGGGAGAACAGATGTATAATCTGCTTTGTAACGGTAACGAACCGGGCATCACCCCGCAACCTTGCTTGATTGACACAACAAGAGGGATAACCATACTATGCTACTGACACTTCCACTTACACTATTCATCGTAATGACCGAGCTTTCTGTAGGAGCATTCGCTGTGCTCTTCGTGCTTGACTGGCGCAATGAAGTCAAACGCAGCTTCCTCATCACCTACGCAATCATCTACTTGTTCCTGACCGGCCTCACCTACTTATTCCAGCAGAGCTTCTCGCCACCTGAACTGCTCAACACCTACGCACAACTCGACAAAGCCTGGACAGGCTATCTATCCCTTCCCTTGCTCCTCTTCTTGCTGCTCATGCTCCCCTATAATCTCTTTCTCTGGCTTGACCGCAACGCAGGAGTAGACGGTAAGGGCAAGCAAAAAGAACAGGCCCAGCCTTCTCGGCTACGCCTGTTACGCCTCATCAGTGGAGCATTGACGGTCCTGGCAGGTCTAACCACACTCTTCGTCATCGCAATGATCTACCGGCCCCTCGCAGCCGCAAACCTGGGGGGAGCATTCACCATCGCCAGTTTCTTCGCTGCCGCACTTGCACTCGGTGGCGTCATGACAGCCATGTGGCTTGGACACTGGTACCTTGTCACCCCAGCCCTCTCGGAAAAGCCACTGCAATTCGCTACTACGCTCGTACTGCTCGGCGTACTGGCCCAGGTCATCTTCGCCATCACAGCAGGCCCCAGCACAACCTATACCAACACCGCCCCCACCTCCACTCCCACTATCACAGCGACTCCTACCACGGCAGTTACACCACCGACAAACTCACAGACCAGGCCAGCCGGTGTACCCGTTGTCGCACCACTGAGCACAGACGCCATCGGTTGGCTGCGCATCCTAATCAGTTTCGTGCTACCACTCGTCCTCGGCGGCCTCGCCTGGAAGTTGATCCGTGACCGCTCATTTCAATCCGCTACCGGCATGCTCTACCTGGTCGTCGTCTGCGCCATCGCCGGCGAAGCCATCGCACGCGGGCTGTTTTTGCGGGGACTGTGAGATTACCTCTACAAGTTCCCGCCACGCCGCGCTTTCTCACGGTCCTTTAGCTCGCGGCGCAGGATTTTACCCGAAGCCACCTTCGGAATTACATCAATGAACTCGATCAGGTGAATCTTTTTGTAGCCCGCCAGCTTGCCATTGGCAAAATCGAGGATCTCATCAGGTGTAACATTATACCCTTGCCGAATAACGACAAAGCCTTTAGGCAGTTCACCCGCCTCGTCATCAGGCACGCCAATCACCGCAGAGTCCATCACGGCAGGATGCTCCATCAGCAGCGACTCCAACTCCGCGGGAGCGATACCAAAGCCCTTATACTTAATCATCTCTTTCTTGCGATCCACAATATACGTGTAGCCGTCGGCATCCACATGGCCGATATCACCCGTGTACAGCCAGCCATCGCGCAGGGCCCGAGCAGTCTCTTCAGGAGCCTTCCAATACCCCTGCATAATCTGTGGACCACGAATGATGATCTCACCATCCTCTCCGGGAGGTAATTCGCGCTCGCCGGTCTCGATGTCCACAATTTTCTGCACCGTATTGTGGACCGGCATACCAACGCTATCCAGGCGCACCAGCGACGGATCACCCGGCTGTGCATGCGTCAGCGGTGATGCCTCAGTCATACCGTACCCTTGCACAACCTGTATACCCGACTTGTCTCGTAACTTGCGTGCCGGATCAAGCGGCAAGGGAGCGGCTCCAGAAAAGACATACTTGACGCTTTTCATCTTACTCAGATCGACGGGGGCGTTGGCAAGGGCCAGCACAATCGGCGGCACAGCAAAATAGTAGGTCACGTTGTGCTTCTCACACAACTCCAGTGACTGGAGTAAGTCAAAGCGTTCCATCATGACCTGTGTGCCGCCACACGCCAGGAAACTGCCCGTTAGCATCACACCATAGATATGGTAGAACGGTAGGAAGATCAAAGCTACGTCTGTAATGTTAGTCCGTAGTGCCGTCGTAAACTGGAGATTATTACTGGTCAAATTGCGATGACTGAGTAATGTTCCCTTGGGAAAACCTGTCGTACCGGAGGAGTAGGGCAATGCCACGATATCATCACCACTGATTTCGACATGTTTGGGTCGTTTCGGCGATGACTCGCGCATCAGCTTAGCAAAGGGTATGGCATTCGGCATGCTCTCGGGAACGCGGTCGCCCGTAACCACAACGTGCTTGAGATTGGGCAGCGATTTCTGGCTCAATACTTGCTGAAGCAGCGGCAACAATTCCCGCTGAATCGCAATCGCACTGGACTCCGAGTTTTCAAGCTGATAGCCAACCTCGCGATCCTTGTACGCGGGGTTCATCGGGCTGACAATAACACCTATCGAGGCAGCAGCGATAAACATGATGGTATACTCGGGTCGATTCGTCATCAGTAGGCAAATACGATCACCCTTCTTCAGCCCCAGGCTGTGCAAACCATTGGCTATGCAGTTGACCATCGAGACCACTTCGCGGAAGGTCAAGATCAGGTCGTGGTAAATAATCGCCGGACGGTCGGGGTTGCGTTCAGCAGCATTACGTAGCAGATGGTCGTAGGGCACGTCAGGGAATTCCACTGGCGGACGAAACAATTCAGGTGCAACCATTTTTTCAGACATGCCTAAAGTCCTTTCTATCTCGACATGAGCAGTATAGAAGACTACGCGTGGCACCAATAAACGTGGATTAACGAAAGCCTCCCACACCCGTTGTGCTTTGTAGCATACTCCAGTTATGCCAGGAGGTCAAGTAACCGCTGCGGATAGCCAAGGTACATACCCATCAAAAACAAAACGTTGATAGCTCCTGCCCGCTGAGCCTCTCACTAAAAAATTTCCTTCTCTTTTGCCAAAAAATATGCTATACTACGACCAGGCAAACACTCCTCGCTTGCCTCACAACGCACAAGCTCATGCAGTCCAGAAACTCGAAAGTGCCAGGAACCATGTCCCAACAATGTTCCTATCGCCTGGCCCGAACCGTCCGCATCATCCCCCGGGAAAACGGCGGATTGGCTCTCTGTAGCTATCCCCTGCATGTGCTTCGCCTCAGCAAGCTCACCACACGCCTTCTCCTCCAGTGCCGTGAGCAACGAACTTGTGAGGAACTGGCACAACTTGTCGATCTGCCCACGAAGCGCGTACACACACTCTGCGAGCAACTACGCTGGAAGGAACTCCTTGACGCATCCCCAATGCTCCCACCGCCTTCGTGGCCCTGCATCTCCATTATCATCCCTGGCCATAACCGCGTACATCAGCTTGAGCGTTGCATCAAATCTCTCCTCGGCCTGGACTATCCAGTTCAATGTCTCGAATTGATCGTTGTCGATGATGCCTCAACCGACGAGACAGCCACAATGCTACAACACCTCGCCCAGCAAACTGTTGCCCAGGGTCTAGCCATCCAGACCATACACCACACATCCCAGCAGGGTGTAGCCAGGAGCCGCAACGCCGGCGCTGAAGCAGCGCACCATGACCTGCTGGCCTACATCGACAGCGATTGTCTAGCCTCCCCTGGTTGGCTAGCAGAACTGGTACCTACACTTCAAGACACACACATCGGTGCCGTTGGCGGCATGATTCGCGCATACGAAAGGCACAGCATGCTGGGGCGCTATGAAGATGCGCACTCCTCCCTATACATGGGTACGCGACCACAGCAGGTGCGCCTTGAAGGACCGCTCACCTACCTCCCCACAGCTAACCTGCTGGTACGTCGAGCATTGTGGCACAGGCTCGGCGGCTTCGCCCCACTCAACTTCGGCGAAGACGTCGACTTCTGCCATCGTCTCCTTGCCACCGGATCACAAATGGTCTACCTCCCACAAGGGATCGTCTACCACGATTACCGCACCTCCTTACGTGCCTTCCTGAGTACTCGCATTTCCTACGCCTCGTCTGAAGCGGCATTACTCCAACGCCACTCCACACAGCGACGCACTCTTCTGTTGCCACCCGAACAAGCAACATTTGCAGCATTGGTGATCGGTGGATTATGGCTTTCAACGATAAGTTTTGGAGCGCGTAGGGGCCCTCAGCGGAGCTTGCGGAGCGCGTTTCAATCCCTCATGCCCACCGCCGATTTATCGGCCCTCGGCAAATCCACAATAGGGAAACGAACCCCTACAATACTCTTTCTTCTCAGCCTTCTCCTCACCCTCCTCGGCACATACACACGCCAGCGAAAGGTGCAACAGCAAAACATCCCCCTCAACCCGCTCATCATCTTCCAGGCAACATTACGCGGCCACCTGGCATACACCTATCACCTCTGCCGTCACCTCACACGCTACTACACACTCCCGCTGCTGGCAATAGGCTTGCTCGTACCACCTTTCCTGCCACTCGTGCTCATACTGTGTAGCGCCGTCATTAGCGTAGACTACGCCCGACTACAGCCACATATGAGCCTGTCAGAGTATATACTCTGCTCTCTGCTCGACGATTGCGCCTACGAAGTCGGTGTTGTGCTAGGCTGCATTAAATATAGAACTTGGAAGCCGTTGCTACCAATTATCCATATCAAGAGGAAGAATAGGTAGGTAGCCCTTGCGGGTAGCTCTCATTTCGGAAAAACTACTCCCAGTCATTATAACCTTGACAAATAAAAAAATACCGGCTAAAATTTAATTGATGTGATTCAATGCAACATCGCTAAAACGTTTTCCTCGTTTGAAGTTCAATCACGGTATTTCACTCTTTTTTGTTACCGTAGGCAATGTGATCCTCCAAAAAAAGGTCTGCTAAGCGTCTAGTAAAGTAGATGAATGTCCTTAGGATAACTGGGGAAAGCCTTGGACATAAGCAGACATGCACAAAACACATCGGACGATGTGAGCCAACGCCAACCAGCGGGCAAAGGAGAAACTCATGCGACGCTTCTTCAAAGTGCTTTTAGCAGCCACGCTTCTGGCTGCACTCTTCGCCGCCTACACGGGTGTTAGTAGGATCTCCGCCAGTACGGCCCAACAGCTGTTGCCCCATGTCACCTGTTCAGGCAATAATTGCAACGGTCTCGATCCTATCGCGACAGGCTGTGCAGGCGATGCCATCACGGTGACAACAACCGGAGGAACCGTCTCGTTTCGCACTGGCACTATTCAACTTCGTTACTCTCCCACCTGCGGTACCAACTGGGGGCGTGTGTTGAGCAGCGTGGGGAATACTCAGCTGACGGTCAGTATCCGGCGAAATGATGGGCGGTTCTATTTCACCGTTGGATCCGGGACAAGGCTGTGGTCGGCCATGGTGTTCGCGCGGAACGTCAAAGCCAAGGCATGCGGAAGTGCCGGTCATTTCGAAGACTGTACCCAAGGCATTTAGAGGGTGTTCTATTTGGGGCTAGTTTATGCTCTGTAACTTTTTAATTCGGGTATGGATACGCTCATGATACCCTGGTTATTTTGTTAATGAGCATGAACTAGCCCCTACACCAGCACGCACTCGGGGTCTTTTATCTGCAAGCTCTGATGCACAAACCACTTCGTTGCCGGACAACCACCGTGACAGACATTATACTGACCACAGCCCGAGCAGGCACCAGCTCCCATGCTGCGGTAGTACGCGAACGTCGCCGAATTATGCCATATCTCCTTGAAGCTCTGCTCGTGCAGGTTGCCCGCCTCAAATTCCAGTGCCTGGAAGAAGGCGCAGGGATAGACCTCTCCCTCGGGGCAAATGCAGCACGTAGCCGTTGCTGCACCACAGACGTCTAATCCCGGCAGCTTATTGCCAAAGGCGTTAAGATGGAAAAAAGAGTCAGCCGTCAATACATCGGGATGCGCCCCAAGCCAATCCGCAAACTCGCGATACTGTTCACGGGTCGGATGCAACGCGCCCCAGACATCCTTCCCCCGTCCAGAAGGGCGCAGGCGCGTGACACGCAGTTTGGCGCCAAAACCCGCAGCAATTTCGTAGAGACGGTCCAGTTCATAGAAGCTATACGTTGTCAGAACGCTATTCACGGTCAAGCTATGGTTCTCGGCAGCAAGCAGTTCCAGCCCACGCAACGCCCGCTTGAAAACACCCTTGCCGCGTATGCTGTCATTTGTCTCCGGCGTACCACCATCCAGGCTGACCTGAAAGTAAAGCGGCTCAAATTGCTTGAGGCGACGCGCACGCTCCTGTGTTATCAGCGTCCCATTGGTGCTAATGCACATCACCAGGCCACGATTACTACACCGTTCAAGCACCTGCCAGATGCCGGGGTAGATGAACGGCTCACCACCGCCAAAGTGAATCTGGAAGACCTGCATCTCTGCCAGCTCATCGACAAGAGCTAGTGCCTGCTGCGTCGTCAGTTCGCGCGGCCGCCGCCGTCCCGATGATGAGAGACAATGCACGCAAGCGATATTACACGCAGCCGTAATCTCCCACGTGACGGTTATCGGCGCTGACAATCCACCTCGCAAGAAATGTTGCGACCCATGTCCTGTCCTCTGCGACACCATCGTCCCCGTCTGCTGCATCGCTGCCAGAGCCAATGGATGCACCTCGCCTGCCATACCAACCGTCGCACTCCCCAGGCGCTCTTGTCGCCGCACAAAGCGTACAGGTTCAACCATCGGAAATCTCCTCTCGCAAAGAAATAGGGAACGTGCGTTATCTACTCACCAATCTGGATGTAGCCACGCCTGGCTAGATCATCCAGAGCACGATAAAGCTTCTCTTTGCTGGACACAGAATAGCCGCGACTCTCGACAGCAGCGCTCAGGTCCCCCTGATACTGCTGCTGACCAACAAGCAGAAACTCAATCAACTGAGGTGAATTGATGAAGGACATAGCACCACGGTCCGCACAGCCATACTTGTAGAGAATGCCACCGAAACTTTCACGCCGAATCTTGACCTCTGGGGTGAGCCGATAAATTGCAAGAGATTGAGACACGAATAGCCTCCTTGAAGATACACTTCATGATCGCGCCTGCGGGGTAGGGTGTGGCTAACGCCGCTAAATTCGCCAACAGTATTTCTTTATAAAGCATACCCAAGAAAATGTAGAGATTCAAGGGGCACTACCCCTTCACCAGGTTCACCATCACCACTGACAACCCAATCGCCACCGCACCGCCTATCGTCTGCCAGCTCAGACTTTCACCAAGCAGAGCCACCCCTAACAGGACTGCTACCACCGGCTCGAAGTAGACGTAAACCGCCACGCGAGAAGCTGCAATTCTCGTCAGAGCAAAGTTGTACACAAAGTAGGCAATAACAGAGCAAACCAAGGCCAAAAAGAGCAGCGCCATCCACTGCATCGCATCCAACCTCGCAACATCACCCCAACGATTGTTGGCAGGATCGAGCAGAGAGAGCAGCAACAAACTGATCGTACCACTCACCATCGTCCCACCCGTCATCACCAACGGTGAAATATCCCGCATCCAACGTTTGCTCAGATTCGAGTAAATTGCAAAGGCAAAGGCATTGCCGACCAGGCACAGTGCCCCAAAGAGGAAACCGGATTCCAGCGCCACATGGATTGGTTTCTGCAGGACGATAATCGCCACGCCCACGAAGCCGAGCAGTAAAGCTCCGAACCTGGTCAGGCTCACATGCTCTTCACCGATAAATTGGGCGACAAAGGCCGTAACCACCGGAATCAGCCCAACCACCAGAATCGAAGAGATACCGGCATTCGTGTTCTGCACACCGGTGTATTGCAACCAGAAGTACAGCGAAAAGGCAATTTGTCCTAACAACGCCATGCGCAGGAGATCCCGACCCGAGACCCGGCGCCGGGCGATTGCCATCACCAGAGGCACCACAAAGAAGAGAGAGGCGATACCAAAGCGCAAGGCCGCCAGCACAGTCGGACTGAGAGATGCCCGTCCCACAGCTCCGCTAGACAGGAGCGAACGGGCAGCAACGAAAGAAGCGCCCCAGGCAATGACTGCAAACCAGACTCCTGCATAGACCGGCAAGTGACTGATGTTCCTGCCAGTAGTTTCTTGAGTTTCACTATTCTTGCTCACGTATTCCTTCTGCCAATTCTCACAATGCCATAATGCGTATATTGCTAATATGTAGGACCACCAGTTCACTACTCAGACCAATTGGTCCATTTGAGAGCACATCAGTCTGTTCACTGCTCGCATGTCCAATCTGCACACCATCGTCAAGCAGTGGCTTCTTCTAAAAGTACTATGAAAAAAACTGTTAATAATGTATGTACGGGTTTCGATCAGCCAATCTCACTGTCTCCCGAGGAGCCTGCTGCGTGGTTAGTAGGGGCGTGAGCTTGCCTCCGCCCTGGGGGTGTGATAGATCGGCTCAACGCAACACTCTGAACCTCACCCACGATTCCTACTCATTTGATTTTAGAGATTGTTCTATGTTACGCTTCCCTAAATGCTCATCCAGTGTCTACATGATGAAACGCATTAGGCATGGTTCGAATGGTTAGCAAATAGATGTGGCAGGTTAGAACTTACATTGGGCGAAGACTGTCACATTCATCTGGACTATGCCTTAGAAGGAGACTTTATGAGTTCTGAAGACATCAGCAACCGTTTCGAGCTGGTTGCTGAAGATTTATCGTTCCCAACCAGCTTAACCTTCGACGAAAAAGGCACGCCTTACGTGGCCGAGTCAGGGCTGCCATTCGCAGGCGCACCGCCAGGCGGCCGCATCTGGCGCATCGTACCCGGCGGAAGCCGTTCGCTTTTAGCCGAGAAACTACGGCATCCTGTCAACGGCCTCACATTTCACAAAGGGGGTCTCTATATTTCCGAGGGCGGCCACCCAGGGCGTATCAGCCGTCTCGACCTCGATGGACGGCAGACGGTCATTCTGGACAATTTGCCAGGCCCAGGCAACTACCACACAAACATGGTCGCCTTCGGCCCCGATGGCAAACTGTATTTCAGCCAGGGTGCGATGACCAACACCGGCATCGTCGGGCTGGACGCCTACGAATTGGGCTGGTTACGCCGTCTGCCCCACGCCCATGACCTGCCCGGATATGCTATCGTCCTCTCAGGCGTCAGCGTCGAAACGCAGAACCCGCTCAGCCAGGCAGAAGGAGCGCACACACGCACAGGTGCCTTTGCTCCCTTCGGTACGCGCACGGAAGCGGGGGAACGCATTGGGGCACAACTACCCTGTACAAGCGCAGTGATGCGCTGTAATCCCGATGGAACCGATCTGGAGTTAGTTGCCTGGGGATTGCGCAACGCTTTTGGGCTTGGTTTCCTGCCTGATGGTCGCTTGCTCGCCGTTGACCAGGGCGCAGATGACCGCGGGAGTCGCCCCGTAGGGAACGCGCCGGATATGCTGTTTGAGGTCCGCCAGGGCGCATGGTATGGCTGGCCCGACTTTATTGGTGACGATCCCATCAACGCTGCACAATATCAGCCGGTACGCGGACCAAGACCAACATTCGTGCTAGCAAATCACGATGAGTTACCGCCGCCAGAACGCCCGCTGCTGCGCTTCCCACCGCACACAGCTGCCGTAAAATTCGCTGTAGTACCCCCATCCGTACCGGCCTGGGCAGGCCACATCTGTGTAGCCCTCTTCGGCGATGAGGTCCCCATGACGGCACCTTACGGCCCGCGTGTGGGGCGAGCAGTCGTACGCATTGATCCGGCTGATTGGAGCTTGCACCCCCTGGTGGCAGGCCCTCTTGCGCGCCCGATCGATGTGCGCTTCAATCCTATTGACGGAGCAATGTACCTGCTCGATTTCGGCGAATTCGAGATGCATAGCGAACAAGGCGTCGTGGCCAAGGCTAATAGCGGCAAACTCTGGCGGCTTCACATTACCTGAGAAGACGATGCTGGGGAAGCGGAGCCGTTGTATGGTAGCGGCAAGGGGTGGAGCGATAAGGATGTGGGGCCTTGCGCTTGCCCTGGTGGGCTGGGCCCTTGACGTGAACGCTTGTTTCCTCTACAATGCATGTGTTCTTACCTGAACGATCGATCTGGAAGTAAGTCCTTGCTTCACACCGGACGTTTGGAGGCCGCAGGTGGTGGATCATCTTGGACAGCAACTCGGCAACTATCGGCTGGTCACCCTGTTGGGAGAAGGAGGCTATGCGCAGGTGTATCTGGGCCAGCATGTGCGGCTGGATCTGCAAGCGGCCATCAAGGTGCTGCGTACGTACCTGACCAGCAGCGAGGCCGAGCATTTCCAGCACGAAGCCCAGACCATTGCGCGGCTTACCCACCCTTCGATTGTGCGCGTCTTCGATTTTGATGTGCAGGATGGTGTGCCCTTTCTGGTGATGGACTATGCGCCCAACGGCTCCTTGCGCCGGCGCTATCCCAAAGGGAGCGTGGTCCCACTCCCCCAGATCGTCTCCCTGGTCAAGCAGGTGGCGGCCGCCTTGCAGTATGCCCATGAGCAGAAGGTCATCCATCGGGACGTGAAGCCAGAGAATATTCTCTTGGGCCGACACAAGGAGATGCTGCTCAGCGACTTTGGCATTGCCACGGTTGCCCACAGTACCGCCTCGCTCAATGCACAGGCGGCGGTGGGCACCATCGCTTACATGGCTCCCGAGCAGATCCGGGGACACCCACGCCCAGCCAGCGATCAGTATGCGCTGGCCGTGACCATCTACGAGTGGCTGTGCGGAGCGCGCCCCTTTGAGGGCTCCTTGACCGAGCTGGTCACCCAGCATCTGTGGCAGTCCCCACCACTATTGCAGGGCAGAGCACCGACGATCTCACCCGAGGTCGAGCAAGTGGTGCTGCAAGCCCTGGCCAAAGACCCCAAAGCACGCTTTGCCTCGGTGGCGGCCTTTGCTGCTGCTTTAGAGCAGGCCAGCCAGCTCGCACCGTCCCCACCAGGGCTTCTTCCTTCCGCGCCGCTCTCTCCAGGTCCGGCTACCGGGCACACCTATACTACTGTCGCTGTGGCGCCCAGTCAACTGGGGGATCCCAAGGAGGTAGACTCAGCAGCCGATCAGCTAGTCGTGCCAACGCTGATGGCTGTATCACCGGGCTCCTCACAGTCGTTAAAGGAACTCGCCATACCACCCAGCAAGGCGTCTGCCCCCACGACCAAGGAGTCCCCAGAACCACCATCGACTGTTGGCGAGCTCGAGCGCCGGCTGGTCACGGTGCTCTTCTGCGACCTGGCTGGGTTTACTCCTCTGTCTGAGCAGCTGGACCCCGAGGACGTGCGTGACATCCAGGCTATGTACTTTGGACGCATGAGCCAGGAAATACGGCGGTTTGGAGGCAGCATCGAGAAGTACGCCGGCGATGCCGTCCTGGCGCTGTTTGGTGTTCCCGTGGCACACGAGGATGACGCGGAGCGAGCAGTCCGCTGTGGAATGAGCATGCAAGAGGCCATCAAGGAAGTAGCTGCAGAGGTAGGCAACCGTTGGGGTGTTGAGCTTGCCCTGCGTGTCGGCGTGAACACCGGTGAGGTGGTCAGTGGCACCTGGGACATCGGGGGCCGAAAGGACTATGCTGTCTCCGGGGATGCCGTGAATACAGCTGCACGCCTGCAGGCAGTGGCAGAACCAGGCGAAGTGCTCGTCGGGGAGGAGACGATGTGGCTCGCCCGCAAGGCAATTCGCTTCGGCGAGCGACGAACAGTTGTGCTCAAGGGCAAAGCAGGGAGCGTGCCGGTGTATGGGGCCCTAGAGGAGCGGCCGCGACCTGGTGGGTGGAGGGAAAGTGGACGACACGTACCGTTGGTCGGGCGCACCAATGAACTAACCCTGCTCTCCAGCATTTGGGCCAAGGTCGTGCAGGAGGTCCATCCGCACCTCGTCACCGTCCTGGGTGAACCGGGCATTGGCAAGTCCCGCCTGGTTGCAGAATTTGAGGGCAGTCTGCTCAACGAAGCGCGACTCCTCCGTGGACGCTGCCTCCCCTATGGCGAGGTGGGCGGCTACTGGGCGCTAGCAGAAATCGTGAAAGAGGTGGCAGGGGTTACGGTGGCCGACGATATGGAGACGGCCACGCGCAAACTTGGTGAGGTGGTTGCAGGAGTGCTGAGTCAGACCGAGGCAGCATGGGACCCCAGAGAAATCACCCAGCACCTGGCGTTGTTGACCGGACTGGATGTAAACAGTGATCAGCCTCCAACCCTGGCTGACCAACGGAGCCTGCATGTGTCGGTGTGCCGCTTCCTCGAAGCCCTGGCACAGAGCCAGTCGCTGTGCATCCTGTTCGAAGACCTGCACTGGGCCGACGAGTCGCTGCTGGATCTCATCGAGTTCATCGCCGCACGTGTCCGTGAGGTGCCCTTGCTCCTGCTGACGCAAGCCCGACCGGAACTGTTGGAGAAGCGACCCGCCTGGGGCAGAGGTCTGCGCAACTGCACCTCGCTCGCGTTGGAGCCGCTCGACGAGCGGCATGGACGCGAGCTTGCCCTGATCCTCTGTCAGGAGCGCGGCCTTGCAGCGGGAGTGGCTGAGCAGGTCGTGCGCGGAGCCGCAGGCAATCCTCTGTTCGCTGAGGAATTGGTCGCGATGATTGCCGAACGGGGTGGAGCCACAGGCATCCCAGGAGCGATCAAAGCCCTGATCGCGGCCCGATTAGACGCGTTGCCGCCCCAGGAGCGCAGAGCCATGCAATTGGCGGCGGTCATCGGCAAAGTGTTCTGGGAAGGCGGACTGCGCGCACTGGGAGCGGCAGGCGACGTGACGGAGCACCTCGAGGCACTGGAGCAGAAGGATCTGCTGCGAACCCATCTCCGTTCGCAGATGCGCGGTGACCAGGAGTATGCCTTCAAGCATGACCTCATCCGCGATGTGGCCTATGAGACGCTCTCGCGGGCGGACCGGCGCCTGCTCCACAATCGCCTGGTCGGTTGGATTGAGCTCATCGGCGGCGAGCGGGTCGAGGAGTATCTGGATCTGCTGGCGCATCACGCCATGCAGGCAGGGGCCTGGGAGAAAGCGCTGGAGTATGCGCAGCGTGCCGGAGAACAGGCGCAAGGCCTCTATGCATCGCGGACCACCATCGAGCAGTTTACGCGAGCCCTGGATGCGGCACAGCACCTGGGCAGAGTGGCTGCCCCAACAATATACCAGGCACGTGGACAGGCGTATGAAATCCTGGGTGAATTTGAACACGCACGCGGCGACTATGAGCGTGCTTTGGAGATTGCTCGCTCTGTACATGACGCTGGCGCTGAGTGGCAGAGTCTCATTGCCCTTGGCTTTTTGTGGGCGCAGCGCGATTACACGCAGACCGGTGCCTATTATCAGCAGGCACTCGCGCTGGCGCGGAGCATGGGCGATCCGCTCACCCTGGCTCACAGCCTCAACCGTCTTGGGAACTGGCACCTGAATATCGAACAGCCACACGACGCACTGGGCTCCCATCAGGAGGCACTCACGCTTTTTCAACAGGCTCATAATCAACATGGCCTTGCCGCAACATACGATCTGCTGGGCATGACGAGTTTTATAGGTAGTGATTTGGTTCAAGCGACTACCTATTATCAACAAGCCGTCGCGCTCTTCCAGCAGCTCGACGACCGCCAGGGATTGGCCTCGAGCCTGAAGTTGTTGGGCGATTTGGGGGGAGTTTATCAAAGCGAAACGGTGGTCCCGACCTCGATCAGTTTCGCCGAATCTCTCCGCTTTGGCGAACTAGCCCTCAAGATCGCCCGTGAGATTGGTCAGCGCTCTGCCGAAGCCTTCGCACTCCTTGGCCTGGGGCAGTACCTGGGACCGCGAGGGGAGTATGCACGAGCGTTGGAAGTGGCGCAAGCGAGTCTAGCTCTCTCCGAGCAGATCGAGCATCGCCAGTGGATGACCTATGGGTACTGGGAAGTAGGGGTGCTCTATCTCGATCTGCTCGCGCTGCCAGAGGCGCGGCAGCACCTAGAGCAGGCACTCGCACTAGCACAGGAGATCGGCTCGTTGCACTGGATGCGTATCGTCTCGGCATTTCTGGCCCGTGCGTATCTGCTTCAAGAGGACCTCACGCAGGCCGAATCGATCCTCACTGCCGCGCTTGAACCTGGTGCTGCCATGCAAACCATCGGGCAGCGGCTGGTCTGGGCTGCATGTGCCGACCTGGCGCTGGCTCGCAGTGACCCTGGCCGGGCCCTGGACATCACCGATCGGCTGATCGCGTCTGCCGCCAACCTCTCGAGTGAGCGTGTCATCCCTCGCCTCTGGAAACTGCGCGGTGAGGCCCTGGCGGCGCTGGGCCAGGTAGCAGAAGCCGACACGATGCTGCGAGCCGCGCAAGCAACTGCCCATGAGCAAGGGCTGCGACCCTGGCTCTGGCGCATTTGTCTTGCCCTGGGCAAGCTCTACCAGGCCCTGGCACGCAAGGGAGAAGCCGAGCAAGCGTTCTTGACCGCCCGCACGCTCATCGAAGAGCTTGCTGCCAATGTACCGGACGAACGCTTACGGGAGCATTTCTTGTCACAGGCGACTGCCATGCTTCCTCCAAGGCGTTCGCTCTCACCAGGTCGCGTTACCAAACAAGCACACGGCGGGTTGACGGCACGCGAGCGCGAGGTGGCAGCCCTGATTGCACAAGGAAAAATCAATCGCGAGATCGCCGAGGCACTCGTGGTCAGCGAACGGACCGTCGAATCCCATGTCAGTAACATTTTGGCGAAATTGGGCATCACCTCACGGGCACAAATCGCGGTCTGGGCCACCGAAAAAGGGTTGGGGAAAAAAGATCAGTCTTGATTCATCTCCCCAACTGATGATATGCGTGACACTCCCAATCCCATAGAATGGGATAGGCTTCTGAGCATCGGAGGAGCGATGACCATGTTCCCGCAGGAACCCTACTCGCAAGTAGGTGGCTGCACGCACAACCTAACTCAGACAACACAGGTGCAAGCGCGATATCCGCTCCCTGTGGCCCGTGTCCGGGGCTACTACTACGTACCATCGAGTGCTCTCAGTCACGGTTCTTTATCCCGTGTCCTACCCTTGCGGGGACAGTTCGTAGATACGTTGGTGCTACAAGTCATCGCCTATGCTCGTGCGCCAACACACGAGGCGAAATTTCTGGATGGTGCGCATCCTTTGGCAGCGTTTGTGGAAGGAGCAGGCCAACGGGCTTGTACCGTACCTACGAGCGCATCCACGCTGTATAGGCAGTATAGCACAAATGTACAACAAGTGCAAGATTTCAGGCCATCGGGCAGCGGCGCTTTCATCCCGTCCCGTGAACGGAGACGGGACTTCCCGCGCCGTTTTGTTAAAACACAACATCAAGCTTGACCAGCAACAGAAGCGAGGTATATTCATGATTGACCCTACCCTTTCGACCAGTGAATCCCCCGTCATCGAGCAGACTCCGATGCTAGAAGAGACAACAGAACAAGCACCAATCCTCGATGAACTGGCGTTGGAAGAAGAGATCGAAGAAGAACTCATCATCGAAGACTTCACCATCGATGGCATCTGTGGCGTCTACTGAGTCTACTGTGTCTATTGTGTCTACTGTGTCCACCCGAGAGCGCTTCCAGGATCGCGTCGTATTTATCACCGGCGCAGCCCACGGCATAGGCCGTTCACACGCGCTCGCCTTCGCTCGCGAGGGCGCTCGTCTCGTCCTGTGTGACGCCTGTCGTCAATACAACACCGTCCCCTATGCGCTAGCCCAACCTGAAGAATTATCAGCTCTCGCCCGCGAGATCGAGCAGATGGGTCGTCCCGTCATCGCCTCGCAAACAGACGTAACCCAGCTTGCAGCTATGCAAGAACTGGTCGAACAAGCACAGCACGAACTGGGTCCCATCGACATCGTCGTTGCCAATGCTGGCATCTACTCTTTCGCTCCAAGCTGGGAGATGAGCGAGGAACAGTGGGATGAGACCATCAACGTCGATCTAAAGGGTGTCTGGATCACCTGCAAAGTCAGTATTCCCCAGATGCTCACCCGGCGCAGTGGCAAAATCATCTGCATCGCATCCACAGCAGCCATCAAAGGCATGGCAAACCTGGCCCACTACGTCGCCGCCAAACACGGCGTGCTCGGCCTCGTCAAAACGCTCGCCATCGAACTGGCCCCTTACAATATCAATGTCAACGCCGTCTGCCCCACCAGCGTAGACACCGCCATGTGCCGCAATCAGGCATTGTACGATGTATTCGCCGGTGGTCCTGGTCCGCAAGCCACCTATGAACACATGTTGAGCCTGATGAATCAACTCAACCTCTTCTCCGACCGTAACCTCCTCCCACCCGAAGCCGTAAGCGCAGCAGTGCTCTGGCTGGCATCAGACGAGGCGCGTCACCTGACAGGCTGCGCCTTGCCAGTGGATGCCGGGTATTTGACGCGGTGACGGAGCTATTCTTCCTTCCTCACCAATCTCCTTCCCTTTAGTCCAAAAATATGCTATACTACCAATGGGCAAACACTCCTCGCTTGCCTTAGAACTAACCAGGGCTCTACGGTCCAGAACCTCGAAATTGCCACAAGCTACGTCTCAACAAATACCTGGTCCCAAGACCCTGACCCGTCCTGATATCTTAAACAGGAGAGAAGAAGCATGGTAACAGACAATGATAGACCAACTGCCTCATCGGCTGAGGTGCATATCCTCTTCAATGGCTATGCCGACGAACGTGTAGCATCGACAGTCGCTTTCGTGCGCGATGGCGACTTCCGTGTAATCATCGACCCCGGCATGGTTCCCAATCCCAGCGTAATCCTGGAGCCACTTGCCGACCTGGGTGAATCACCCGCTACAATTACCGATGTTGTATTCTCTCATCACCACCCGGACCACACTCTCAACGCAGCACTCTTCCCCAATGCCCGCTTCCACGACTACTGGGCCATCTACAAGGATGACGTCTGGGAGAGCCGCCCAGCCGAAGGATTTGCCGTCTCCCCTTCCATCCGACTGATCGAAACGCCCGGCCATACTCCGCAGGACATCACAACTCTTGTCGGGACCAGCGACGGCGTGATCGCCTTTACCCACTTGTGGTGGTCGGCTGACGGACCGGCCGAGGACCCATTGGCAACCGACTCATCCGCACTGCATACTAATCGGTTGCGCGTTTTGCAGCTTGCAACGCAGATCGTCCCC
>WNFB01000530.1_pt1 | contig 31362 bp, 24 predicted proteins | sample 5400501 | NCBI WGS metagenome assembly WNFB01 (sample SAMN13153341, study PRJNA577476) | soil metagenome | isolation source: 200 cm saprolite under Douglas fir tree site 2 hole 1 | place: USA:California | collected 2015-04-18
CAACGTGCAGCCACAGGCCGCGGGCCTGCGCGATGCCAGCGATCTCGCGCAGCGGATCGACGGCGCCAGTGCTCGTCGTGCCTGCCGTCGCGACGATCGCGATCGCTGGGATCCCCGCCCGGCGGTCCTCCTCGATAGCAGCTCGGCACCGGGCCGGCGAACGCGCCGACCGCCAGCGCCACGCCGCACCCAACGCCGTGTCAGCGGCTGGAACCTCAACCTCTCACCTGCCGTGTTTCGTTTGTTTACGCCGCGGTGGATGCTCAGGTGAGCGGGAGGGCGGTGTGGCAGGCCACCCCAGCCATGACCACCGCTATCGGCGGCGGGTGTATCAGCCACCGCTGTGGATCTTGACGATGGCGGCGGTTGTGGCCCTGACGGTCAGGCTGATTCCCGAGCGCGGATCGGCGGGCAGGGTGCTCCATTTGCCGTCCCAGGGGGTGTCGCCGGTGATCGTGGCGCCGCCGAGCGTGGCACTGGCCCCCCTGGCGTCTCCCGGCTGCCCGCCGGCGAGAGTCATGATCTCCGCGTCCTGCACCCCCGGGCCGGGCGGGACGATCGTGACGGTGGCATCCGCAGCGCCCGCCCCGTGCGCCTTGTTGATGACCGTGACGTAATCCTCGCCCGCTCCGCCGATGCAATAGGCGGTCACGTTGATGCCGTCCGGGTTCTGGATCTGGGTGGGCTTGACCTGCCCAGCCGAGCCGAGGGTGAACGCTTTGATGCCGTATCCCTTCGGGGTGATCGCATAGCCCTGGCCGGGTGTGGCCGGATTCGGGACGATCGTGTCAGTGTAGAGCCACTGCTTGTTGTGGAAATTCACGCCCGCGGCGCCGTGGGCTGCCCACCAGTGCAGGTGATCTAGCGCCCACAGCGCTGAGGCAAAAGCGTTGCTCGCTCCCGGAACGCCAACGAGGTAGTCATTGGATTCGGTGAGCCGGTAGCGCAGGCCAGCCGCGGCCACCGGAGCGAGATTATTTTCATAGAGCCAGGGATAGGGGGTGTAGGTGGTGGCTGTGGGCTGAGTCCCGATCGCGGTGCCGTTTACCCATTCGGGGGACAGCATGTTGCTGATCGCCTGTTGAGCGGTTGTGCTCCCCGGGCTGTCCCCCACGTAGTAGTGCTGGGTGATTTCTGCTATCCGGCCCGAGTCCCGCTCATCGCTGGCGAGCCGTTCAGTCCACGACACGCCGGTATCCGGATCCGGGGTGTAGGTCAGCGTGCTGTAGGCCCCGGCGTCTGGGCCAGACAACGGCGCCCCCGGCGCCGCGCCCGCGATCGCGTCGGCAATGTTTCGCCAGTGGGTCAGGTAGGACGGATACGCACTGCCCGGCACCCCCGACACCTCTTCATGGATCGCCGGATCCAACGGGTGGCCCGGGCAGGTGTGATAGGCATGCCAGTCCGGCTCGTTGCCAATGGCGAAGCTGGCCACATTCTGCCGGTAGTGCTGCCAGATGTACCCGGCGGCCCGGGCGTGGACCGCTTTCAGGTCACCGATTGGCCGCGCACCGGGGCTGAGCAGGCGCAGCGAGTAGATGACCTTCACCCCGGCCGCGACGGCGAAGGCAAACAGGTTGTCGATTCCGGTGAAGCCGTCGCTGCCCGTGCCCGCCGGGATTAACTGATCTACCGAGCCCCCTCCGATTCGGAGGTTGCCCAGGCCCAGATTGCGAAAAAGGGTGACGAGCGAGTTGTTCGCCGGGCTGAACAGGTTGCCCGACACACCGGCGTTGCCGGGATTGAGTGGCCCCCGCTCGAAACTCAGCCCAGCGAAATCATCAGGGACCACCGGCCCGGGATGCTCGGCGTCAATGGTGATCGTCATGGGCAGCATGATCAGGTGGTGCCCAGTGGCGGAGCGGCCTAACCGCCAACACCCTCGACCTCAGGGTCGATGCCCATGGACTGCATCATCGATCCTCACGATGGAGACCCGGGTTGCCTTGGCCGATCCGGCAGGCGGCGGCGCTTCCGGCTTTACTGGAGGGTCGCCGGTCCCTTCAGCAGCCTCATCCGCTGGATAGCATTGCGATCACTCGCGCCGACCTTCGCCACCCCGAGCCCACGAGCACATTCTGAAAGGCCCTTCGCCAACTGATCACTGTGATGGAAGCTCCACACGGCAGACCCACAGAGCCGCCTTTGTGCGCGGACGTCGGCTCGAGCCCGATCGAGAGGGTGTCGCCGGTTACCCGACATCCAGGCAGTATTCCCGTCCGCCGTCAGCGGATGCATAGAGCTCGCATTCGCACAGCCGGACCGCGAAACCGCCGTGATGATCGTCCGCTCATCGGCATTATGTAGATGATCGAAGATCACCTACGCCCTTCGGGCTACATAATGCTTGTTCATGCAGGTGATCGAGGCGCAGAGTGCCCGTTGCCGACCACCGCGCGGACCACGATTCCCAGCGAAACGACGAACAACAGGAACGGGACGTCGGCGGCCCGCCAGATCCCGGCCGCCGAAACGGCCCGGCGGGTCAGGGCACGAGTGGCCAGCACCGCCGCTCCGGCCGCGGCGGCCCACGCCGGGTTGACTCCGGCCGCCGACGCGGCCACGAACCCGGGTAGCGTGCAGCCGACCGCGGCCAGCGCGAACACCGGCGTCCCGGGCTGGCCGGCGCTGGCGCCGGGGCCGGCCACCCCCGGCGCAACACGCAACAGGACAAGATCAGGCGGGCGCGACGGCCGCTAACCTGACCGGACGAAGGGCTCACCAAGCAGTCGGCCAGACGCCGGTCACTGCCCCGGCGGCTGCGAAAACGAGTGCGAGCAGACTCCGTGCCGACCAGAACATGTGAGCAGCCTTCCGCGAGCTGACGCAGGAACCGCAGGTCGCCACCGACGCTATGAAGCGCTCTGGTGACGCGGCGGTGATCTCTGGTTGTTCCCGGCTAGCGCGCTGCATCAATCGCAGGCGGCCGAGGCCGGCCGTGCCGGCTTTCGTGCTGGCCGCTCGCTGGCCGGTGAAGCCGCATCGAGCAGCAGGCCGATGATTGAGCTGCCGCAGGCGATTACGAGGGGGCGCAGGCGACGGTATCGTCGGTATCACACAGGCTGCGAGGTCACGGTGCTGATCCTGGCCGTGGTGCGCCCCTCGCGGGCGCCGGCCTGGCGCTTGCGCTGTGGCGTCGGCGCCATGTGGCCACGCCCGCATGGTCTGCTGGCCGCGCGGTCTGCGGCTTCGCCGCCTGGGCGGTAGCGGGCCTGCTGGCATCCGGACGCCACCGGCATCCGCTGGGGGGGCTCTTGCCGGCCTGGGTTGCCATTTAGCGTGCTGGCGTATGGACGCGCCATTCTTCGGGAGGACCATGGCAATCAGGAACGGCCGGGCACCGCGGCAGTATCCGGCGCGGCCAGGGCAGCGGGCCGCCCGGACGGTGCGCGAGGCAGCCACGGAGGAGGGGCAGCCCCCCGGGGTCGCGGCCGGTGGCGGGGCTGCCTCGAAGAGGACACTGGAGATACATTTCAAGCTGTTCGGCACCGATGGGGTGTCGCTCCAGTCCCAGGAGCTCTCGAGGGCACTCAGCGCGAGGGGCTGGCGTGTCCTGTCCTGTGCGTGTGACGTGCCGCCGCGCGCTGAAGGATTGAGGCTGCCAGAGCTGTCTTACCAGTCGCCCGATGCAATCGCGCTGCGTAAGCGGATCTTCTCCCCGGCCCCCGGGGCGTCTTCGCCGGTATCGGACGGCGCCGCCCTCGTCGATGAGATCACCGAGCGTGCCAGGGTCATCCGGCGACGGGTCGAGGATTACGTGGACGCACACCAGATCCCATTGCTGCACATCCGCAACCTGATGTCACTGCCGTACAACCTCCCGGCCACGCTGGCTATGTACAGCCTGGCGGTTGAACGGCCCGATATCGGTTTCCTCATGCAGCACCACGACATCTACTGGGAAGGCCCTAACGCCAGGAACTTCCTGACGCCGCACCGGCAAGTCAGCGACTTGATGGACCGGATCATGTGCCCGTCCCTGCCCAATGCGCGACACGTGCTCATCAACCCTCTCGCCGCGGAGGCGTTGCAGGCGAGGAAGGGCCTCGAGGGCACTGTCGTTCCTGACGGGTTCGATTTCGGCCGGGACGTTCCGCCCATCGACGAGCTCGCCTTCCGCGGCAAGCTCCAGGTGCTTGCCGGTGATCCCAGACCGGTGGGCGCCGACGACCTGGTGGTGGCGATGCCGGCCAGAATCGCGATCAATAAGGCGATCGAGCTAGCCATCCAGTTCGTCGCCGGGCTGAATCGCGAACGCGCCGCCCTGGAGAGCGCGCCCGAGGGCTTGGGGCTGAACCGGCGGCGGTTCAGCGCGGACAGCAGCGTTGTGCTTCTGCTGCCCCAGGGCGAGGATCTTGAGGACAACCGGGAGTACTTCGAAAGGCTTCTGGCGTACGCCCGGCACTGCAAGATCAAGCTGGTCTATGGGGGAAACATCGTCGTCCCCGATCGGCGATTCCAGTATGGCGACCTAGATCGCTACCCCTTCTATGGCACCTACCAGGCGGTGGACCTTGCCTGCTACCCCCCTGAGCACGAAGGATTCGGCAATCAGGCGATCGAGGCGGTCTGGGCGAAACGGCCCTTGGCCGTCCTCGAATATCCAGTGTTCAAGCGGTTCGTCCGTAATCATATTCCCCATTACATCTCGCTTGGGGACACGGAGCAGCTCACACGGCTGAACGAGTTCGCAGGGCTACGCCAACTCCGTCGTGACGTCCTCGACGCAGCCGTGAAGAATGCCATCGCACTGCTCAAGGACCACAACCTGGAGAAGAGGTGGACCGACGAGAATTTCACCGAGCTGCGCGCGTTCTGCGGGATCGGCACTGTCGCCGCACAGTACATCCGGCTATACGCCGAGCTGACAGGAAAGACCGGACCGTAAACACTTCAGGGCCCGGGCAGCCGCTCCAGGGCTCGCCCCCCGGCGCAGGGCCCGGCGGTTGTGTCCGCTGATTGGCGTACTGCCTGAATCCTGGCGTCCGATAGTCACGGTAGCGTGACCGGCGCCGCCCGGAGACGGTGACCGCAACTTCCCCTGGGACGGTTCCGGCGTGGCAGCGGCCCAGGTGTTCCCCCGGCGAAACCCCCGGCACGGACAACATCGCGGCCGGCCGCATGAACCCAGGCACCTAAGCCGACCACGGTCCCTTTTTGCGGCTTGAATGCCCAACCGTGCTGTTTGCCGGGCGCCACATCGCCCCGGCCTCGGCTTCGTGCCGCCCGATCCGCTCCCAGAGCCGCGATCCCCTGGCGGATGCCGGGAGCCGCCTGCCGCCGCCCGTCACGCCCTGTAGCTGTGCCATCAACTATGTGATGTACGCGAACCGCCTTATGCGCGGCAGCCGGGTCGGTCGGCACCTGCCGCTGCCGATGATGGTCACCGCATGGGGCCGAAAGGCCGAGCCACGGAGCAGGCTTCCACTTCGGCGAGGCCGCCCGCCCCTGCCGCGGCTGCGAGAGATCAGGGTGCGAAGTCGTAGAGCCCGCGTGTTTCGGTGGCGACGAACAGCGTGCCCTGGGCGAAGACGGGCTGGCCGAAGACCCGGCTCGAGCCGACCGGGAGGGTCTTGAGTTTGGCGCCGGTTGAGGCATTGATCAGGTAGGCGCCCGGAGTACTAGTGCCAGGGCAGGTGTAGGTGCCGGCGGCGAGCACGCCGGCGCTGTCCAGCGTTGGCGTGCCCATCACCGCGCACGGCAGGCCGGTCTGCCAGATGAAGGCGCCGGTGGCCGGGTTGACCTGGCGGATCGATCCACCGAAGCTGACCCCGCCGATGGCGGCGCCGTCGCCGCCGATGTACAGCGCGCCGGCCGGCCCGTCCCAGACGGCGCTGGCGAGACATGAGCTGAGCGTCCCGGCGGCGGCCGCGCCGATCATGTCGGTCCATAGTGGTGAGCTGCCCAGCGGGTTGGCGGCCAGCGCGTAGAACTTCCCGTTCTTGTTGCAGGCGCCCACGTCCGCCGGCGGGCTGCCGGCCCCGAACAGGGTCGGTGAGGCGCCGAAGTCAAAGTCATGGCCGCCGCCGGCGATGCCCTGCGGCTGGAATGCCTGGAGCAGTCCCAGCGACGAGGACAGGTGCACGATCGAGAGGGAGTTCCCGATCTGGTTGCCGGCCGGGCAGGTGTTGATGGCGGGGTCGCACTCGTTGCCGGTCGACACCCAAAGGTCGCTGCCGCTGGCCGACGCCGCGACGCTCGTCCAGATGCTGCCGCCGACCGACCCGGCGGGCACCGTGAACCAGGTGTTCAGCACCTGGCCGGTGTGCTGGCTGAGTTCGACCACCCCGCCGCGGATCAGCGGATTGTCACAGCCCGACGCCAGGCCGACGTAGATGTGGCCGCCCGCCACTGTCGGCGACGACCAGTTGTAGTACGCGTCGGGGGCGGACAGGCTCGGCGGGCCGATTTCGGTCTTCCAGGCCACGGCGCCCGTCGCGGCGTTCAGCGCATACAAGAAGCGCGCCCCGGACACGTAGACGGTGCTCGTGCCGGTGACCGGGTCGGGCAGCACGGCCGCGGTCGAGGTGATACCGCGCGCCGGGCAGGTGACATGCGGCTCGGTGTCGAGCTGACGACTCCACACCTTCGCGCCCGTCGACTCCTTCAGCGCGAAGAACCCGCCGCTCTGGGCGCCGATGTACACGCGCCCGGCGACGACGGTCGGGCTCGCATCCAGCCGGGGCGCTGGCCTGCCCGTGACCGACGGCGGCTGGAAGTGCCACACCTGGCTCGCCGCAGCCGCGTTGGACGGCGTGAACGCCGTCGCAAGGCTCATCGAACTGTGCTGCGGGCCATGCAGATACTGCGGCCAGTCAAGACTCGGCCCGGTCGCCAGCAAGGCGCCGGCAGCCGCCCCCTGGGACAACAGCAACACGCCAGCCAGCCCAAGTGTCGCTGTCAGCGTCAGTAACCGCGGGAGAGTGCCCAGCTTGGACATAGCGCATCCTTCGATTGAGACCAGGGTAACCCTCGCGAGCGATCCTGTGCGCCAGCGGGCACGACCGGGCTTGGGGGACACCCTGTATGACCTGGCGCGCGGGTGGCTGCTGCCCATATGGGCCCGCAGCCGCGGCCACGGTAACCGCGTCCGGTCTATCCAGGTCCGTGCCGTCCTTCCGGCGCACCTCTGTGGCGTCGTTGGGCCGGCCTGCCGGGGTCACCGCAGGTCACGGCATACAGCCAAGCCAAAGCGGTCACCGTCGGTAAAACCGCCGGCCCGGCCGGCATGCGCCCGGCGAGCGGGCCGCTACGTCCCCGTCATCACCGGCCGGGAAGGGCCAGCCACGGCCACGCACGGAAGATCGAGCTAGCCGGCGCAGGTCACAAGACATGCAGGTCGGGGATGACCAGCGACAGATTTTGATAAATGTCTCTGACCTGCAGCAGATCCCCCTTACGGAATCGAACCGTAGACCTTCTCCTTACCATGGCTGGTGCCTGGTATGAGTTCGGCGTTGCCTACCTCACCTCGGTCCGCGGGGCGCTGTGGCAGCCATCAGGATCTGCCCGTTGCCGGTCACGAAGATGACACGATGATCATCACTGAGAGTGAGCGGGGTCCCGTCGGAAGGTCGCGATTCCGCTCCCTGCCGAATATTCGCGGGCCGAGAGCCCGTAGATCACGGCGCGCTGATCACCGCCAGGACCGGGCATCACTTCACCTCCGCGGAATGTGTCCACCCGACCCGCCACGGATCGTGCCCGGCACGATCAACCGAGGGGATCACCGTTCCATGGAGCTGCGATGGCCCGGTCATTCTCGGGATCAGCTGAGCAGCTCGCGGACGCGCGGGATGACCTGGTCGCCGTACAGCTCGATGTTGGTCATGAGCTGTTCGTGCGTCAGGCCTGGCATGCCGTACTTCAGGTCGAACCGGGTGGCGCCAAGGGCGCGGAGGGTGGAGGCGATCTTCTGTGCGATGGTTTCGGGTGAGCCGACGTACAGTGCTCCGTGCGGCCCGGTTTCCCGGTCGAATGACTCCTCGGTGGGGATCGCGAAGCCGCGCTCGGGGGCAATGAGGGTGATGATGTCCCGCCAGCGGGGCCAGAACTCCGCTTTCGCCTGCTCGTCGGTGGCCGCAACGTGGCCCGGCGAGTGCACGAGCACCGGAAGCGGGGGGCGGCCGAATTTCTCCAGGGCTCGCTGGAACAGCTGCGAGTGCGCGGCGAACCGGGCCGGCGGACCGCCGATGATGGCGAGCGCCAGGGAGAACCCGAGGCGGGCGGCGCGGATCACCGACTGCGGGTTGCCACCGACGCCGATCCACGCCGGGAACGGACCGGACTCGGTGTGCGGCACCACGTCCTGGTTCAGCAGGGGCGCGCGGGTCTTGCCCTCCCAGGTGACGGGCCCGCCCTTGAGCAGCTCGGCGAACAGCGTCGCCTTCTCCTCGAAGAGCTCCTCGTAGTCGGCGAGGTCGTAGCCGAACAACGGGAACGATTCGATGCTCGATCCACGGCCGAGGATGACCTCGGCCCGGCCGCCGGAGATCGCGTTCAGTGTGGAGTACCGCTGGAATACCCGGACCGGATCGTCGGAGCTCAGCACGGTGACGGCTGAACCGAGGTGGATCCTTTCGGTACGGGCTGCGATCGCGGCGAGCACCACGTCCCCGGCCGGCATCGGGAAGTACTCGGTGTGATGCTCGCCGATCCCGAAGAAGTCCACGCCGGCCTGCTCGGTGAAGACGCCCTCTTCGACCACGTTGCGGATCGTCTGGGCGTGCGACAGCGGCTTGCCATCCGTGTCGCTGTTCCGGTCGCCGAAGGTGTCGAGCCCGAAGGTGTATGTCATGCCAGGCTCCTGGCGTCCTCGCGCACGGCCCGCTCGAACTCAGGTAGCGTCAGCGCGACCCCGAACACCGGCCCGCCCGGCTGCAGTACCCGGCCCGCTCGCAAACTTTCCAAACGAACCGGGTCGTAGCCGATCCGGTCGATCAGGCCCGCGATCGTGGAGGCCGCCGCGGGGGCGTCGCCCGCGACGCCGGCGGCCCGCCGGTCCGGGGCCGCCGCCGGCCGCGCTCGGTCCTCGAGTTCGTGGTAGCCGATGTGATTGAGCGCCTTGACAACGGTCGAGCCGGCCAGCCGCCGGGCCACGATCTCGCTGCTTCCGCCATCTTCGAAGGTCTTCAGCACGCCGTCGCTGGCCGGCCAGTAGTTCATCGCGTCGACCACGAGCTTGCCGTTGAGCAGCGCCGGATCGATGCCACCGAAGCGGTGCAGTGGTATCGCGAGCACCACGATGTCCGCGTCTGCCACCGCGTCGGCGGCCCACCGTGGCTGCGCGCCGGGAATGACCAGCTCGGTGATCAGCGCGATGTCTTCCGGGTCGCCCGACGTCGCGATGGCCACCGGGTAACCGGCCTTGATGGCCAGCCGTGCGATGACCGGCCCGACGTGGCCCGCGCCGAGCACCGCGAGCCTGTTTGGTTCCTGCATCAGAACCCGACCAGCTGGCGGATGAGGACGATGTGGATGCGGCCGGGCAGTTCCTGGTGGATCTCGAGAATCTTCCCGACGGAGCTGTGCTGCCCGTAGGCGGCCTGCGCGCGGGCGTCCTCCAGCGGCAGGCTGTGCTGGTAGATCCGCTGGTGCGCCGCTTCCAGCGTGGGGACGAGCTTCTGCGCGCCGGCGACGAAGATGACGCTGGCGGCGCCCCAGGCGTAGGAGGCGAGCTGGCTGCCCGACGCCGAGGCGATGACCAGGGTTCCGTCGCGGGTGATGGCGTGCACGCTGCCCAGGGCGTAATCGGGCTGGCCGCCGATCGCCTTCATCTCCTGCGCCTGGGTCGCGAAATCCAGCGCGAGCATCTTGTTGCGCGCCGACTCATACGGCCCGCCGTCGTTGATCGCACCGGCGATCCCGGTCTCCTCCAGCGTCACCGAGGTGTTGGTCATCACCGACGAGCCGTGCGGAACGCGGGCAAGGACGGCTTCGCGCGCGGCGTCGAGGTTATCGACGACCTCGACGCTGAACCCGTGCTCTTCCAGAGCGGTGACGGCCGACGCGAGCGTCTGCTCGTCGGGCAGCGTTGTGAAGCGGTCAGGTGTAGTGGTCGTGCTCATGGCCGGTCCTCCCTTGGGCGACGGTTCAATATCGGAGGCGTAAGCGGACTTTACCCCGGTTATATTCCGGCCGTAGGGTGGGACCCATGAACCAGCCCGTGACCTGGGGATCGCCGCACGCCGAGCGCGCTGACGCCGCGCGCAACCGGCAGCTTCTGCTGGCCACGGCGTGCGAGATAATCGCCGAGCAGGGGGCGGACAAACTGACCATGGACGGGCTGGCCGAACGCGCGGGCCTAGGCAAGGGAACGGTGTTCCGCCGGTTCGGCACCCGGGCGGGGATCTTCCAGGCGCTGCTAGACGACGACGAGCGGCACTTCCAGGAGCAGGTTCTTTCCGGCTCCCCGCCGCTAGGCCCTGGCGCCCCGCCGCTGGACCGGCTGATCGCCTACGGCCGCGCCAGGATCGACTTCCTGATCGGGCATCGCCAGATCGCGCGTGCCGCGCTGGACGGCAGGGAGCGGATACCAGCCGGATCGCAGACGCCCATGTCGCGCGCACACATCCGGTTCCTGCTCGGGGAGATGCGCCTCGGCACCGCCGACCTGGACGTCCTGGCCACCCAGCTCACCGCGGCCCTGGACGGCCCACTGCTGCTCTACCTGTCATCCGCCATCCTTACCCAGACCGGTCCGCAAGTCTCCGAACGCCTCGGCCGAGGCTGGGAGGACCTGGTCCAGCGCGTTGCGCGCGAACAGTGACCGATCCGCCGAGCGGTGAGATCCCGGTGCCGTCGGCCGCCACGAGGCCACGCTCATGACCATCGATCATCCGCACGCGGGCGCCCTGCCTGGGTCACATCCCTGCTGATCCACCGCCGTGCTGGCCACCGTCGCCGCAACGCGTAGGCACGCCTTCCCCGCCAGCCGCCCGCCCCCACCCGCAGAAGCTGAAACCCCGACAGCACAACGCAGGCCAGAACCCATCGGCCTACCGCACACGCGAGCAGCTCTGCTTCCGCGATCTCTCCGCTGCCACGGCGTGGCTGGATGAATGTCCTAGTGATGCCGGGGCACTGTGCCTTGTGACGCCCGGCCCGATCGACGATCCTGGCCGTGGACCACCAGATCCGCTCTCTGGCCAGAGGAGGGGACCGGGCATGCCGGCGGCGCCGGGTGAAGCATTGCTTCCGTCCATCCTCGCTGCCCGCATTCCTTTCACGGCGCGGGTCGGGGCTGGCCGCGGCAAGCGGAGGGCGGCGGGTTCATGGCGTCGCTGATTACCGGCCGGGTCCGGTCCGGTTGACCCCCCTGGTGGGCCGCCAGCGCGAGCTGCAGGATGTGGTTGACAACTTGTCGCGTAGTCGGCTGCTGACCCTGACCGGACCGGGAGGAACCGGGAAGACCCGCCTGGCGCGTGCCGCCGCGGTGGGTCAGCTTTGGGGCCAGCTGCGCAGGGCCGTGCGGGCGAAGGTCGCGCCGTCCGCTGCCGGTTTCGCAGCCGGGCCGTCACGGCGGCCAGCGATACACGCCGCGCTCGGCCCGGAGCCGCGCCGGGGCAGCACCGCCTCGAGTTTGATGACGTGCTGCCAGTCGTCACCAAAGTCGTAGTCGTAAAACAGCCTGTCACCGGCATCGCCAGCACCTCATCGAGGCGCACATCTTCCTCGGGGACCCCCACCTCACCTTCATCCACCTGGAAAGGGCACAGGTAGTGCTCGGTCTCGGGATCGTAATGCCCCGGCCAGGAGCCAAACTGATGCAGGTGGCTGTCCGTCCAGCCGAACGCTACCTGGATGATCTCGTGGACCTGGTCGAGAAACAGGTCTGACGCCAGCTCGAGCCGCCGCCAGAGCGGCGGCCTGGTCCCCCTTGAGGTCGATCCGGACGCGGTAAGTGACGACCTCGCACCCGTACCACCAGCCAACGTCGACTCGGACGAGGTCCTCTTCTATCCAGCCGGGAGTTCATGAGCCGCGGCGGCGCAGGCATCGAAGAACGGCCGTTGATGCCGCACCCGCCGGTTTGTCCGCGGCCCTCAGGCAGGCAGCGTGGAAGCATCGGTGGGGCAGGCCCGGACCGAGGAGACCGCGGTGATGTCCGACGTGTTCGCGCCCTTGTTGATCAACACCGGCCCGGTTGGTCCCGCGGTCCGAGCGAAGTGGCGGGTGAGCAGCTTGTCGAACTCCTCGGCGCGAAGCGGCCGCGAGAAGTAGAAGCCCTGCCCCACCTGGCAGCCGAGCATCTTGAGCTCGGCGGCCTGGTCCTTGGTTTCCACGCCCTCGGCCACCGCCGATATGCCCATGGCATTGGCCAGGTCGATGATGGCACGGACGATCGCCGAGTCCACCGGGCTCTCGGCGACGCCCTGCACGAAGGTGCGGTCCACCTTTACTTCGTGCACCGGGAACTGCTTGAGGTACGCAAGTGAGGAGTGGCCGGTGCCGAAGTCGTCGATGGCCAGGCGCACCCCCAGCCGGTTGAGCTTCTTCATGACCTCCCGAGCACCGGAAAGGTCTTCCATGACCACGGTCTCGGTGATCTCGAATATGAGCAACTCCGAGGGCAGGCCGGTTGCATCGAGGGCCGCCGCCACCTGCGGCAAGAGCCCATTCTCCTGAAACTGGCGGGGTGAGAGGTTGACGCTGATGGGCAGGTCCACGTCCAACCGGTCCCGGATCGAGCGCACCTGCCGACACGCTGTGTCCAGAACGTAACGACCGAGCGGCAGTATCAGCCCTGTCTCCTCTGCCATCGGGATGAACCTCATGGGGCTGATCAAACCGTTCTTGGGGTGGCGCCACCGCACCAGCGCCTCTGCGCCCACGATGTGCTGCTCGTCAAGGGAGTAGAACGGCTGGTAGTGCACCTCGAGTTCATCTCGCTCGAGCCCTTTGCGCAGATCGGCCTCGATCTGGAGCCGCTCGGAGGAGCGGCTTCCCATGGAAGCTTGGTCGAACACCTTGTAGATGCCGCCCCCGCCCCTGGCTTTGGCGTCGTACATCGCCACGTCGGCGTTGCGAAGCACGTCGTCGGCTGTCTTACCTGGCTCTGTAAGGGCGATGCCGACCGACACGCTGGCAACAAGCTCGTAGCCGCCGGAAAGCACCATGGGCTGTTCGACGGCGGCGCAGATGCGCCGCGCTGCGGAGACCGCCACGTTCACTCCAGCCACGTCCTCCAGCAGCACCACGAACTCGTCGCCGCCGAAGCGAGCAAGCAGGTCGTGACTCCGCACCACCCCCTTCATGCGGGCCCCGATCGCCGCCAGGAACTCGTCGCCGGTCACGTGACCAAGGCTGTCGTTGACACTCTTGAAACGGTCCACATCGACAAAGATCAGAGCGTGGGTCTTGCGGTCTAGGGCTGACCGCCGCAGCGCCTGATCGAGGCGCTCCACCAGCAGCCGGCGGTTCGCCAGGCCGGTGAGGCTGTCGTAGAAGGCGTGATGTTGGAGTTCGTCTTCGAAGGCTTTGCGTTCGGTGATGTCGCGAAAGGCGATCACCGCACCTGACGGTGTGCCGTCGCTCATGACCGCAGAGGCCGTATATGCAACCGGGATGGTGCCGCCGTTCTTGCCGGGGAACCGGGCGTCGTCCTCCCGGATGGTGCGGCCCGTGCGCATGGCCTGGCGGGCCGGTACGAGCAGAAAGTCGGGCGCCGTGAGGGCGCCATCGCTCACCGGGTCGTCGATCGTTATGTTGAGCGACGGCAGCTTCATCATGTCGGCCGCGGCCCGGTTGACGAAGGTCAGCTTCCCGTCTGCGTCTATGGCGCAGACGCCTTCTCCGATGTTGAGGGTGATCGAGGAGAGCCTCTCGCGCCCGACATGGACCTGCTGGTATAGCTCGGCATTGCTGAGCGCGCCGTTGCCCACGGCGGCCAGCGCCCTCAGCAGGCCCCGATCGGCGTCGTCGAAGGGCTCATCCCGTCGCCGGCCCGACGCCACCAGCCACTGCTGCTGATCGGCAACGGTCATAGGCGCCGCCAGCTGACCAGGGCCCGGGTCGTCAGATGTCAGGGTTGCCTCCGGGCTGCGAAGCAGCCGCCGTACCGACTCCAAGATCGTCTCGAGCACCGCCTGCTGCCGCAGCCCCCGGTTTGCCTCCAACGTGACCTCGTACAACCCCTCCATCCGGGCGCGGTCATACAGCGCCGCGAACCGGGCGCTGATGAGCCGGCGCTCCACGACCAGGCCCGGGATTGCCAGCGCCACTGCCCACAGATGAGCCTGTATCGCCATTGCCAAGACCACGCCAACCAATGCTCCCGCGCCAGCATGTGTCACCTGGATCGGAAGATCGCTGGTGAACTCTCCCCAGGTCGTGCCCATCGAGACCACGACGCCGGCCACGAGGAACGTATTGATGACGAAGTACACTCCCACCCCGAGCATGATGGCTGCAATCTGACCTGCGGTGAGGGAATTCGAGGGAGCAGCGATACTGCGGCTCACAGCCAGTCCCAGACCCGCCGCGATCAGAACTTGCCCAACATTGAAGGCCGACTTGAGAAGAGGACGTCGGCGGGCGACCTGAGCCAAGACGGTCGCCAGGGCAAAGGTCCCCAAAGTGACCAGCGGTGGCACGAGGAGGGCAAGGATCACAAAGAAACCCTCGTCCATATTGAAGGCCGCGGATTCGCCTCCCCGGTACACCACGACCGGCCACACCCAGCTCCCCAGGGCAAGAGCGCCCACCGCAGCTGCGACGATCCATTGGCTCTCGTCGACGTGCCCGGAGGCCGATTGCCTCCATACGGCGACGATCAAGGTAAGCGCACCACCCACGACCGAAGCCGCGACGACGGCCCGGGTAGCAGGCGATACCTTCATAGCTTGACTACCGCATCGGGGCACATGTCAGCTCCATGCTGAGCTGTTCCAGGCCCAACTGTTCCAGGCAGAGCCGTCCCAGGCAGAGCCGCTCCAGGCTGAGTCGTTCCAGGCCCAGCCAGTCCAGTCTCTGCCATTCCACGCTGCGCCGTTCCATGCTGCGCCGTTCCACGCTGCGTCGTTCCAGGCCCAGCCGTTCCAGTCTCCGCCGTTCCACGCTGTGCCGTTCCACGCCCAGCCAGTGGTTGGCGGCTGATTCCAGGACTTCCCCGACCACAGGTTCTTGTTCCATGTGTCGACGGGGCGGGTGGGCGACAGCGAGACCGTGGTGCCACGCGAGGTCGGGGTCAGGCTGGCGGCCGACTGGCTGAAGTTCATCGGGCCCGAGGTGGCGGCGGCGTAGGCGTTGAGGGTCCCGTGGCCGTCGACGAAGGGGTTGCCGACCGGACCAGGGTTGGCAGTGCCGAGCAGGCGGGCCTTTATCTGGTTGGGGGTGAGACCCGGGTTGTCGGCCAGGACCAGCGCTGCCGCCCCGCTGGTGATAGCCGCGCTGAACGAGGTGCCCGAGCCGACGAAGTTCGCCGAGCCGACCCGGGCCGAGGGATGGTTGTTGTAGATCGTCGAGCCCGGTGCGGCCAGGCTCACAACAGACCGGCCCGAGGTGACCAGGTCAGGCTTGACCCAGCCGTCGGGCGAGGTGGGCCCGACGCTGCTGAAGTCGTTCATCTCGTCGTCGGTGATCGACTGCGTGGCCATGTCGTCCAAGGCGCCCGCCGTGATCACCAGCGGGTCGTCGCCGGGGGAAAGGATGGTGCCGTTGAACGGCCCGGCGTTGCCCGCCGAGGCCACCACCGCGATACCCGAGTTCCACACCGCCTCTACCGCCTGGTCCAAGGGGTTGTTGACCGTGGACTGGCTGGGCTGGAATCCCAAGGAGATGTTGAGGATCTTGATGCCGTAGCTGCTCTGGTGATCGACCGCCCACTGCAGGCCCGAGATCAAAGTCCCCAGGTGGGTCGTGCCATCCGCCCCCGCCACTTTGACCGACACCAGCTTGGCGCCAGGCGCTTCGCCCGAGTACTGCCCGTTCGACGAGGCCCCATTGCCGGCGATTAGGCCGGCCACGAAGGTGCCATGCCCGTAGCTGTCCTGGTACGGGTTGCTCCCGTTCGTCAGGTCCACCCCACCGACCAGCCGCCCCGAGAAGTCGGGCAGGTTGTCGATACCCGTGTCCAGCACGGCCACGGTGACCCCCTGGCCGGTATCGCCACCTGACGCCAGCCGCGTAGACCCGGTCTCCTGCAAAAACGCATCAGAAGGCGTGTGGGGCCCGGTTGACTCCGTCGTGGACTGGACACTCACCGAAACATCAGGAGTCACGGTGATACCCGGCATCGCCGCCAGCAGCGGCTCCTCAGCCGTGGGGATCAAAGCGTCGACCCCGTCGATGAGGTGGTACTGCGTCAAAACGGTGCCGCCCACCTCCAACACCGCCGCGGCCGGGCTCAAAAGACCGTCCGCGGTGACAATGACCGTCTCACTCGGGCTCGCCGACGCCGCCGGGACGCCAGCCATCGACGTGCCCGCTAACGCAGCGACTGCCGCTGCACCCGCGGCGGCGATCCGGCCCTTCTTCCACCAGGCGAGCCGTGTCCGATAACCGGCGCCTGCGCCGGATGAGCTGGCATGCCGCATCTGGCAGCCCCTCCCCTTGGGTGCCTTTGGAGGTATCTACCGTACGCTGAGAGGTCGGCTTTAGAGGGAAATTCACTAACACCAACCCACCTTTAGGGAATAAAACGACCGATACCATCTGTGCTAGTTCTAGCACCGAGGGCGGTATTTCCTGAAAGTGCGGATAATACTGTAATGACGGGCTGGACGATCTGATCTTGAGGGTGGTGGCTGCGGACGCGGTTTTCTTGCCGCCTACGTTTCTGCGGCTTGCTGGTGAGGCCTTGCCGGGGATCTTGGCTCTCTGTCTTGGGGTGGCCGCCCGGCATGGCATCCAATTACCATCACTTGGGCATGGCCGCCCACCTACCGGGGCGGCTGGATTAAACCGTGAACGGGTATGTCAGATCTCTGGCGATCAGAGAAGAATAGGTGACCTGCTGGGACGAGATCTGCGCTGCTGGCTCCGCGTGGACCCGATCCGGACCGATCCACGGTTGGCTCTGCGGACCTCCCGGCGGGGCTTGCGGTCACGCGCCTGACAACCGGCGGTCCCGCTCGTCGAGCCCGTCGAGCATCACCCGCACGGACAGGCCGACGTTACCGACCTGGACGTGGTTCTGGGCCTGCTCCTGGCGGGTGAAGACGCGGGCGGTCACCGAGCGCGCGCTCGTGAGCGTATAGCCTGACGTCGGCGCATCTGGTCCGGCGGCGACGCGAGAAGTACCGCCCCGACCGTGGGCAGCACCGGATGCGATTTGACGGCACAGCGCCGGGCTTCATCTGCAGGCCGGCATGACCGCAGGAGCTGATGTTTCAGGTCAGGTCCGGCGTTCGCGCACATAATGCCCCTTGCCAGGCACGCTGACGATCCTTCCCTCACCTTTCAAGATCGAGAGGGCGCGGGCCGCCGTGCGGTGCGACACACCATGATGCTGGCTAATCGTATGGATGGAAGGGACGCGGCCGCTGAGCGTCCCTTCCGCGATTTCGTCTCGCAGCATGACTGCCAATTGCTCGTACGGCGGCATAGCCGAGTCAGGGTCGATCACATTGGCCAGCATTCCCCGTGATGGCCTGGTTTGCAAGATCAACTTTGGTTGATGGTGACAGGCCGGCGGCTTGCCACGTGGACCGCACACTGTACTGGACTGTTAACGCCGGGAATCAGGCCAGCGATCTTGACTACGTGCACAGGCTCGGCGGCACTACAGAATTGCCCGATCTGGGCGCCACCGCCAGGCTCGTGCCGAGCAGCCGCTGGCCTCCAAGCGGATCTGCGAACTTGCCCACGGTGTCTCCACCAACACTCAGTGACCAGCTTGTGGACGATCGTGTATACGGCAGCAGAGCGCGCAGCGTCACACTGCACTGCATAAGCCCGGCGGATGTTCTCCTGGCCGCAGCTGGCGTCGTGCCTGGCAATGATCATGGTGAGCCAGATGCCGAGTTCCTGACCGAGCCCAAGGACCACGGCCGCGAAATCCGCGCCTACATCCGCGACCCGGATGGCCACTTGATCGAGGTCGGCCAGACGACGGCAAGGCCGAGCCCGCCGTAGAACGGCGAGCCCTGCCACCACCTTGATCGCCTGCGAGCCACGATCGCGCCGGCACTGCAGCCCTGCGGAACCACCCCGCGCCGGCGACGCTCACGGTTCCGCTTTCCGGACAAGCTGGCAGACTGCCCAGTGCGCCAACAACTGCATGACCTGTAGTACGTCGCCGGACTACCTCCGTCACAGAGCGTGCGCCTTGCCCGGTCTGCCTACTCGGAAGTCCCCGACGGCCATGATGAGGAGGCGCCGGGCATGCGCGCTGCCGATGGCCCGGGCGGGCGAGCAGTCCGTGCTGCTGGCCCAGCGCCCTGTCCTGCGGTGAAAGAGCGGTGAGCCTGGGCCAGTTGCTGGTCACCGAGTTGGCGACCTCGTGAGATGCCGTCAAGTGCGTCATAGAGGTCTTGGCGGAGGTGGGCCATGTCGGTGAGTTCGCGAGCAGGGCCATGATCTCGTGCCCGGCAGTCAACCCGACGGCCAAGCGCGATGGCGCGGGCGCCCCGCGCTGGCTGATCCCCGGTTCCCCGGACCGGCCGCCGCCGCGGCCCCCCGGCGGCGCTGCCGTAGAGTACGGGCGTGCCAGGCATGCGGCCGGGCGGGCGGGCGGTGTGGCGGTTTCTGGTCGGGCCCCCGCTGCGTGCGCGTGATGTGTCCAGGGAGCAGATCACTCCGGTTGAAGGGCTGTCGGCGCTGTCGCTGGATGCCCTGACGTCGGTCGCTTACGGTCCGGAAGCGATCATCGTCGTGCTCGCGGCAGCCGGGGCCGGGGCGCTGCACCTGGTCCTGCCGGTCACGATCGTGATCGTGGCGCTGCTGGCCATCCTGGTGTTCTCCTACCGTCAGGTGATCGTCGCTTACCCGGGCGGCGGGGGGGCGTATGCGGTGTCGCGGGCCAACTTCGGGCCGCGGGCAGCCTGCTCGCCGGCGCCGCGCTGGTCGTCGACTACACGCTGACCGTCGCGGTCTCGATCGCCGCCGGGGTAGCATCGCTGGTCTCGGCCTTTCCCGGCCTGAGCCCGCAGACGGTGCCGATCTGCCTGGGCATCCTGGCCGTGGTCACGCTGCTCAACCTGCGCGGGCTGGCTGATGCCGCCCGCGCGTTCCTCCTGCCCACGATGCTGTTCATCGTCGGGCTGCTGGTCATCATCACTATCGGCCTGATCTACCCGCTGGCGCTGCACGCCCCCCAGCCCGGCCGCTCACTGCTGCCCGCGCACGCGCTGGGAACGGTGAGCGTCCTGCTGCTGCTGCTGAAGGCATTCTCGGCCGGGTGCAGCGCGCTAACCGGGTGGAGGCGATCGCTAACGGGGTACCGCTGTTCAGGCAGCCCCGGGTAGCCCGGGCGAAGCAGACCGAGCTGATGCTCGGGGGGATCCTCGGCGCGATGCTGCTCGGCCTGGCCGTGCTCGCCGACCGCTGGCACATCGGCCCCCGCTCCGGGCAGACGGTGCTGAGCCAGATCATCGCCGCCGCCATCGGGCGGCACTGGGCCTACTACGTGATGTCGCTCACCATCACCCTGGTCCTCGCGCTGGCCGCCAACACCTCATTCGGCAGCCTGCCGGTGCTGGCCAGCCTGCTCGCCAGGGACGACTACCTGCCACGCCGGTTCGCCCTGCGCGACGACCGGCAGGTGTTCGCCGCCGGCATCTGGGTGCTGGCCACAATGTCCGCGGCCCTGCTCGTCGCCGTGGCCGGCAACACGCTCAAGCTGATCCCGCTGTTCGCCATCGGGGTGTTCACTGGCTTCACCCTCGCCCAGGCTGGAATGGTCGTGCACTGGCAGCGCAGCCGGCCGCCTGGCTGGCGGCACCGCGCGGCCATTAACGGCATCGGCGCCGTAGCCACCGCGATCGCCACGGTGGTCTTCCTGGCCACCAAGTTCACCCAGGGAGCCTGGGTGGTCGTGCTGGCCGTACCCGCCCTGATCGTCCTGTTCACCCGGATCCGTCGCTACTACGAGCTGGCTGGCCACGTCCTCGGTTTCGGCACGATCCCGGGCCCGCCGCAGGGCAAGCCCGTCACCGTCGTCGTGCCTGTCGCCGGGGTATCCCGGCTGACCCAGCACGCGATTTCCGAAGCGCTCTCCATCAGCCAGCGCGTGATCGCCGTGACCGTCGTGGCCGCCGACCCTGACCACAGCGCCGGGCACACCCACGCACTGCGCGGCCAGTGGGCCCGCTGGAATCCCGGGGTGCCCCTGCGGGAATTGAACACCCAATACGCCTCGATCGCGGGCCCCTTCGTGGCGTTCATCGACAGGCTCCGCCGACATCATGACGAGCAGATCATTGTGCTGATCCCCGTCGTGCGCCCCGACCGGCTACGCGACCGCTTCCTGCACAACCACCTCGACGTCGTCCTCAGCAGGGCGCTGCGGGCCCGCACCGACATCGTTGTGGCCCGCGTGCCCCTTCCGCTGCAGCTCCGAGACGGCAAAGGCGGCCCGAGCCACCCCGCAGCCGGCGCGAAGCCCGACTACTAGGAGGAGCAGAATGTGACGGCGGTCGCGGCACAGGCCTGGTCGTCAGGCTAGCGGAGCTGGTCGTCACGCTAGCGGAGACGGCGGCCCGCGCGGGCCGGCCGCCGCAACAGCCCGCAGCGCCGGATCTACTACCAGACGAGCGTTAGCCCGAATCGACATCCGGGGCCCGTACCGCGCGGTGGCAGGTGGCCGTGTCAACCCGGACTGGCCGCACTGTTCTCCAGCGCTGCCGCCGCGCCCGGCGATGCCCTGGGTGGCACCGTGCTGGCTCGCACGGTACCCACCGCGCCGAAGCTGATCGCCCCGAGGGCCACGCCGGAGCGCTCACGCTTCTCCATCAGGATCTGGTCGTGAAAGGCCTTCCGGTCGGCGGCAGCCGGTCCATCAGGCCGGCCACGGCCTGCCCGGTGCTCGCGCCGATCAGCGATCCGACCACGGCGTCGCTTGGGTAATGCACGCCAGTGTGCACCCGGGAGTACGCGACAGCCGCCGCCAGGAACCGCAGCGCCAGGCCGAGCGAGGGCTGCTCCCGGCCGATAGCCGAGGCAAAGGCGAACCCCGACGCCGCGTGCCCGGACGGGAACGACGTGGAGGCCGGCATCCGCACGTTCCGCTGCTCCGGGACTCCGGCGCCGACCCGGTCCGGGCGCTGCCGCGACCAGAGGGACTTGACGTCAAGGTTTATCAGCACGGAGGTGACGCCGATGGCCAGTGTTCCGCGCACCGCCGCATGTCGGCCGGTCCGGCCGCCCGCCACGGCGAGCCCGGCCGCGATGGCCAGCCAGAGGCGGGAGTTATTGGCGGCGTTGGAGAGCCGGCGCAGTGGCTCGTCGAGGGACGGGGTGGGCGTGGACGCCACGGCGGAGTAGATCGCCCGGTCCACCGCCCCCAGCTCGCGCAGCCCTCCGGCAACCTGCTGGCGGGCCGGCCCGCCTAGCTGCGCAAGCCAGTCAGCCAGGCGCTCCGCGACCGCGGCGCCAGCGGGCTCGCGGGCGGTACTCTGCCCTGCCATCGGCGTATGCTAACACCCAGGCCGAACGGGAACGCGGGGACGGTCTGCCAGTCAGGGAGGATCACGTGCCGGGGCAGCACGCGGCGGTGCGGGCGCCGCAGCGGCCGAGTGCGGGCCGGCGGCTGGCGGCCGTGGCCGCCCTGGCGACGGTAGTGGCAGCAGCCGCCCTCCTCCTCATCGGCATCGCTCTCCATGTGGCGGCCGTTGTCCTGGCCTTCGTCTCCCTGCTGATCTGCGCCACGGGCGGCTGGTACGCGGTGTCGAGGCGCGGCGTGGTGCGGGTGATCGCCGTGGCCGTCGTGGCGGCGTCTCTCGCGGCGTTCGGCACCGGCCTGTTCTTCGCCGACATCAGCGTCTGGCGGGTGATCCTCATCGTGGTCCTGGGCGGCGTGTCTGTGCTGGCCGCGCGGTACGCGCTCCAGCGGACTCGCAGGCAACTGCGCGCCGATACCGCCCGCCTCGTTCCGGCCGAGCGCCCGGCGCATCCCGTTCTGATCATGAATCCGAAGTCCGGGGGCGGCAAGGCGGAGCGGTTCCACCTTGCCGAGGAATGCCGGAAGCGGGGCATCGAGCCGGTCGTCCTGCGGCCCGGCGATGACCTGCATCAGCTTGCCGAGGACGCCATCGCGCGGGGCGCCGACGTGATCGGCATGGCGGGCGGCGACGGTTCCCAGGCGCTGGTCGCCTCGGTCGCCGCGCGGCACGATGTCCCGTATGTGTGCGTGCCAGCGGGCACCCGGAACCATTTCGCGCTCGACCTCGGGCTGGATCGCAGCGACGTGGTGGGCGCGCTCGACGCGTTCGCGGACGGGGTCGAGCGCCGGATCGACCTGGCCGCCGTCAACGGGCGGACGTTCGTGAACAATGCCTCGCTCGGGCTCTACGCGGAGGTCGTCCAGTCGCCCGCCTACCGGGACGCGAAGCTGAAGACCGCCGCCGCGATTCTGCCTGACCTGCTCGGCCCGGACGCGACCCAGCTTGACCTGCGCTACACCGGGCCGGACGGCGAGGCGCAACGGACGGCACACCTGATCCTCGTGTCGAACGACCCGTATCAGCTCGACAACCCGGGTGGCCGCGGAACCCGCGCGCGGATCGACCGTGGCGTGCTCGGGATCGTGGCGGTCATGATCGCCGACGCGGCTGATGCCAGGAGGTTTGTGGTGCTCGAGGCGGCGGGCCAGGTCCGCCGGTTCCCCGGGTGGGTCGAGTGGAGGGCACCGCGATTCGAGGTCGGCTCTGGCGCCCCGGTGCAGATCGGCGTCGATGGCGAGGCACTGACGATGGATCCGCCCGTGGTCTTCGAGTCCCGGCCGGGCGCGTTGCGGATCCGGCTGCCGCGGCACGCCCTGCAGCTCTCACCTGCGGCCAAGACGGCGCTGCTGTTTTCCGGCTCGACCATCGCGGAACTCGGCCGAGTCGCCGCGGGCCAAGTTGGCACGGGCTAAACCCAGCGCGATCACGAGGAATGGCCGTGGGCGCGCAGGATGGACAGCGCGCCCACGAGCCGTTCCGGCCGGCGCCGTCGCCTGGTGACGGCCGGGCGGCAGCGAGCGACCACCCCACCGGCTCCACACCGGAATACTCCAGGGCGTCCGGGCTAGGAGGCCGGGGTGCCGGCTAGGGATCCCACAGACGCGAACGCGCTCGTCCCAGGCGGAGGGTTCTGGCATAGGGAATCCGCCCGCACCCCCGGGCACGGGGGGTCACCCGGCGATGGGGAATGAGAATTGCATACAGAACCTGATGTTTCACTCAGGATCGTGCGGAGCCTGGTCACGGCGCGGATGGACCGGCTGCCGTGAGCGCGGTTCCATTCCAGGCTGGTGATCTCGCTCGGGACTGCCTGGGTGCTGGATGGCCTGGAGATCACCCTGGCCGGTTCCGCGGCAAGGGTGCTGACTTCGACGCCGAGTTCCAAGCCGCGGCCCGTATCCGCGGCCGCCTGACTAGGAGAAATGACTCATGAGCAAGCAGCCGATTCCCCCGCCACCAGGCGACCGGCCCGTCCCGACCGCACCGCCGCCGCCGCCCCGCTGGCGGCTCTGGCTGTGGCCCATCGCCTTCGGGCTCATACTGGTGCTGTATCTGTTCCTGCCCGCCATTCATGTCAGCTCGCCGGTCACCCTCAGCTACTCGCAGTTCCTCGCGGACGCGGGCGCGCACAAGATCAAAACCGTCACATTCGCGTCCAGCACCGGCAACACGCCCGCCAGCGGAACCCTCACCGGCGGCAAGGCGTACACAACTATCATTCCCGGCCAGCCCAGCCCGGCGCTCAACCAGCAGCTCACGGCGGACGGCGCCCAGATCACGGCTTCGGCGCCCAGTTCCGGCACCGGCGCCGTGCTGCTGTCCTGGCTGATCCTGCTGCTCCCGCTGGTCCTGCTGTTCTATGTGTTCCGGCGGATGGCACGCGGCGCCGCGAGCCCGCTCGGGGGAGTTCTCGGCGTGGGCAGGTCCCGCGCGAAGGTTTTCGACGCCGAGCGGCCACAGACCAAGTTCAGCGATGTCGCCGGGTACGAGGGCGCCAAGGCCGAGATCGCCGAGGTGATCGACTTCCTCCGCAGTCCGGGGCGCTACCAGCGGGCCGGTGCGATGGCACCGCGCGGCGTGCTCATGGTGGGACCGCCGGGTACCGGGAAGACGCTGCTGGCCCGCGCGGTGGCCGGCGAGGCGTCGGTGCCGTTCTTCTCCGTGACGGGCTCCAGCTTCGTGGAGATGTTCGTCGGCGTCGGCGCGGCCAGGGTCCGTGATTTGTTCGCCGAGGCGCGCAAGCGAGCCCCGGCGATCATCTTCGTCGACGAAGTGGACGCCATCGGCCAGCGGCGGGCGGGCTCGGGAGCCGCGGTGTCCAATGACGAGCGCGAGCAGACGCTCAACCAGCTGCTGGCGGAGATGGACGGCTTCGACGTGGGGCAGGGAATCGTGGTCCTCGCCGCGACCAACCGGCCGGAGATCCTCGACCCGGCGCTGCTGCGGCCAGGCAGGTTCGACCGGCAGGTCACGATCCCGCTGCCCACGCTGACCGAGCGGGCCGCGATCCTGGCCGTGCACTGCCACGACAAGCGGCTGGCCCCCGATGTCGACCTGAACGTCGTGGCCCGGGGCACTCCCGGCTTCTCCGGCGCCGACCTGGCCAACCTGGCCAACGAGGCCGCGATCAACGCGGTCCGCGACAACCGCGAAGTGCTGACCGCTGACGACTTCGAAGTCGCCAGAGACCGGATCCTGCTCGGCCGCCGCGAGGGCTCCAATGTGCTGCTGCCCGAGGAGAAGCAAGCGGTCGCGATTCACGAGGCGGGCCACGCGCTAGTCGCCGCGCTGTCCGAGCATGCAGACCCGGTGGCGAAGGTCACCATCCTGCCAGCCGGCCAGACGCTTGGCGTCACCGAGCAGCTCCCGCTGGACGAGCGGCACCTGTACGGCGAGGACTATCTCACCGAGTCCCTGGCGGTGCGGCTCGGCGGTCGCGCCGCCGAGCTCGTCGAGGTCGGCCACGGCTCGACCGGCGCGGCCAACGACCTGGCTAGCGCCACCGATCTGGCCACCAAGATGGTCCGCGAGTTCGGCCTGTCACCGGCGCTCGGCCCAGTCGGCTATCCGGAGGGCGGGTCGGTGTTCCTCGGCGGCGGCGGGCCTGGCCTGTCAAGCCGGCCGTTTGCGGAGTCAACCCAGGCCACCATCGACGGCGAGGTTGCCAGGCTGCTGCGCGAGGCGGAGCAGTCCGCCGTGGCACTCATCCGCGCGCACCGGGCCGAGCTCGGGCAGCTCGTCGAACTGCTGCTGGAGCAGGAGACGGTGGACGGCGAGGCGGTCTACCGGATAGTCGGCAAGCCGGCACCCGGGCACCGGCCCGAGGAGCTGGCGATCGCCCCGCGTGCCGGGTCAAGGCCGGCGGCCGCGGCCAGGGACGCATGAGGCCCGCCGCTGCGGTGGATCCGCAGCATCGGCCCGGGACCGGCCCGGCGACCAGCGGGACACGATGAACTCCTAGTCCTCGGCGCGCCAGCCAGCTGGGCGCCGCCCCGCCGCCGACCACGGTCACGCTCACATCGCGTGCGGCGCCATCTTCCGGTGCGGCGGCGAGCCGCTCCAGGCGGGCCATGACCTGGTCACGGAGCGCCACCGCATCGTGGCGCGTGTAAAGGCCGAGGCTGTGCTTGTCCGCCCCGGGGACGCCGTACTACGCGGCCGACACCCCGGTGGCCAGGATCAGGCAGTCATAGCCGAGCGTGCCGCCGTCGGACAGCGTCACCTGCCGAGCGGCCGCGTCGATCCCGGCCAGCTCACCGTGACGGAACCTGGCGCCGTACCGGTGCGCCAGGCCGCGGACCGGGTAGGCCACGTCGCTGGGGTTCAAGCCGCCGGTCGCCACCTGGTACAGCAATGGCTGGAAGGTGCTGTAGACGTTACGGTCCACCAATGTGACCCAGGCGCCAGCCCGCGCCAGCCCGGCCATGGTGGCCAGGCCCCCGAACCCGACGCCGACAACGACGACCCGGGCCGCACCCGCGTCCGGCCGGCGCTGTGCCAGCCGTGGGTGCCTGCGCATGCTGACTCCACTTCGCGAGTACATCCTCGACTCGTCCATAGGTATAAGGGCGGGCCGCGACCGTCATATGCCCCGGCTGCGGCTCGATGAGCCGCGGCTGTAGCTCACGGTGTCATCGCTTGCCTGGCGCACTCTCGTCGAACGCTCGGCAACTCCGCTGACCAGCGAGCCGATCACGATGCCGATGACCAGGTCGACGGCAGCCGTGGCGGCCTTCTCGGACAGCGGCGCGGCGGTGCTGAACGGGTACAGCACCACGACCACCGTGGCCAGGCCGACGATCCACCAGAAGAAGACAAGCGGGCGCGGCGTGCTCACCACGAGCAGGTGCGCCAGCGCGGTGGCGACCAGCGCAGCGCCAGCGGCGGCCAGCACGAAGGCCGTGGTGTGGACGTCGCCGTACGCACCATCCGTCTTGGGCGCCAGGATCGGGACGCTGAACAGCCAGCGGCATACCAGCGCGACAAGGCCGGTCACGATCGCCGTCGCCACCCCGCCAGACCAGAGCTGGCCGACATCGACCTTCGACCGGGTCCGACTGCCGGTGCCGCCTGGCACGATCGGCACCGTCATTCATGCTCACCAGCCCTCCGCAGCTCGCGCATCCGCACCTTGACATTGACCAACGGCATGACGTGCTCCTCTGCTGGCGGGTGGTCCCGGTGCCCGGGGGGGCGGGCGGGTTGCCCATGCGGCTACCCTGCGCCGGGGGGGAGCGTGTTCGCGTCTGTGGGATCCCTAGCCGGCACCCCGGCTTCCGGGCCCTTTGCTGCCGACTGGCGGCGAACGCGGGCCGGCCTGCACCTGGGAGTGCGGGCCTGGTTTCGAGCTGTGCCCGAGCACGCGGCCGGTCCTACGATGGCGGGGAGCCGGCCGAGGAGGAGGCGCCGCATGATGTTGCGGGGCCGCAGGCAGCAGTGCGAGGCCCTGGACGGCCTGCTCGCCGAGGTCCGGGCCGCGCACAGCCGGGTACTGGTGATACGCGGCGAGCCCGGTATCGGCAAGACCGCGCTGCTGGGGTATGCGGCCGAGGCCGCGCCGGATTTCCGGCTCGCCCGGGCCGAGGGCATCGAGTCGGAGATGGAGCTGCCGTACGCGGCGCTGCATCAGCTGTGCGGTCCGATGCTGGGCTGGCTCGGCGCGCTGCCGGGCCCGCAGCGCGACGCGCTGGGCGTCGCGTTCGGCCTGCGTTCTGGGGGCGCGCCGGATCGTTTCCTGGTCGGCTTGGCCGTACTGGGCCTTTTGTCGGAAGTGGCCGGGGAGCGTCCGCTGCTGTGCTTGGTCGACGACGCGCAGTGGCTGGACCAGGCATCGGCGCAGGCGCTGGCGTTCACGGCCCGGCGGCTGGACGCCGAGGCGGTCGCGCTACTGTTCGGTACGCGTGACCGGGTCGGGGACGGCGACCTGGCCGGGCTGCCCGGGCTGGTGATGGCGGGGCTCTCAGATGCGGTTGCCCGGGGGCTGCTGGGATCGGTCCTGCCGGGACGGCTGGACGAAAGGGTCCGGGACCGGATCATCGCCGAGTCCGGCGGCAACCCGCTGGCCCTGCTCGAGCTGCCCCGCGGAATTACGGCGGCGGACCTGGCCGGCGGGTTCGGCGTGGCCGGTCAGCAGCCGGTGACTGGACGGATCGAGCAGAGCTTCCTGCGGCGAATCGCGCCGCTCCCGGAGGTGACGCGGCTCCTGCTCCTGCTGGCCGCCGCCGAGCCCACAGGCGACCCGGCGCTGCTGTGGCGGGCAGCCGAGGACCTTGGCATCAGCGCGTGGGACGCCGCCGCCCCGGCCGAGGCCGAAGGCCTGCTGACCGTGGCCGCCCGGGTCACCTTCCGCCATCCACTGGTCCGCTCCGCCGTCTACCGGGCGGCACCCGACGCCGACCGCCGCCACGCCCACCGTGCCCTGGCCGAGGCCACCGATCCGGACACCGATCCCGACCGCCGGACCTGGCACCGGGCCCAGGCCGCCGCCCGCCCCGATGAGGACCTCGCCGCCGAGCTGGAGCGATCGGCCGGCCGGGCTCAGGCGCGCGGCGGCCTGGCCGCGGCGGCCGCGTTCTTGGAACGCTCGGCCGGGCTGACGCTGGAACCGCGGCGCCGGGCGGAGCGGGCGCTGGCCGCGGCGCAGGCCAAGTATCAGGCCGGCGCGTTCGATGTGGCGCTGCGACTGCTGGCTGCGGCGGAGTCTGGGCCGCTCGCGGAGGTCCAGCGCGCCCGGGCCGACCTGCTGCGCGGGCAGATCGCGTTCACGTCCGGGCGCGGTAGCGACGCTCCAGCGCTGCTGCTCAAGGCCGCGAAACGCCTTGAGCTGCTCGACGTCACGCTTGCCCGTGAGACCTATCTGGAAGCGCTCGCCGCGGCGACGTACGCTGCCCGTTTCGTGACCGGTGGCGCTCTGCGCCAGGCAGCTGAGGCCGCGCTAGCCCGCCTCCGGCGCCACAACCGCCGAGCGCGCCTGATCTGCTGCTGGATGGCCTCGCGCGGTTGACCACCGGCGGCTACACGGCCGCGGCGCCAACGCTCAAGCGAGCGCTTAGCGCCTTCTCGAGTGAGCCCACCCCACCGTACAAAGCAGTGCGCTGGCTCTCGCTCGCGAGCACCGCCGCCATCAGATTGTGGGACGACGAGAGCTGGGATGTGCTCTCAGCACGCCACGTCCAGCTCGCCCGCGATGTCGGCGCCCTCGGCGTCCTCCCAGTCGCCCTAAGCCAGCGCGCCGGAGTGCATCTGCATCAAGGCGACTTCGCCGCTGCCGCATCCGCGGTCGAGGAGGCACGGGCGATCGCCGAAGCGACCGGGAGCGAACTGCCGCCCTACGCTTCCGTCGCGCTCGCGGCATTCCGCGGCCGGCATTTTGAGACCTCGGAGCTGATCGAGGCCAGCGCCGGGGAGTCGGCGCGTTGGGGCAGGGGAGTGGGACCGATCTTGCTTCAGTGGGCGAACGCCGTGTCGTTCAACGCCCTCGGCGAATTTGAGTCCGCGCTGGTGGCGGCGCAGCGGGTCAGCGAGGACCCGTTGCACACCGAGCTGGTGTTCTCCCTGTGGGCGGCGGTCGAGCTGATAGAGGCGGCGGCCAGAAGCCGGGGTGCCTGGCAGGCGGCGAGCGCCCTCGACCGGCTCTCGGACAGCGCCCGCGCCAGCGGCAGCGACTGGGCGCTCGGCATCGAGGCCTACGCGCGAGCGATGCTCAGCAAGGGCGACACCGCCGAGCGCCTGTATCGGGAGGCGCTCGACCGCCTCGCCAGCACCCGCGTCCGCGTGCCGCTGGCCCGGGCCCATCTGGTCTACGGAGAGTGGCTCCGCGGCCAGAACCGCCGCGTCGACGCGCGCGAGCAGCTGCGCACCGCGCACCAGATGCTTTCCGTCATGGGGGCCGCCGGGTTCGCGGAACGAGCGGCGCGCGAGCTGCGGGCCGCGGGCGAGCGCGTCCGCAAGAGCAGCACCGTTGCCCCCGCCCGGCTAACCGCCCGGGAGGCCCAGATCGGCCAGCTCGCTGGCGACGGCCTGTCCAACCCACAGATCGCTGCCCAGCTCTTCATGAGCCCGCGCACTGTCGAATACCACCTGCACAAGGTCTTCACCAAGCTCGACATCAGCTCGCGCAGCCAGCTCCCTGGCGTCCTGGCCAACCACTGAAGACGATGACCGCGTGGTCCGGAAGAGGGCGGTTACTGGCTGGCCGGGAAGTCCGCGCTACTGCTGATATCGGCCCACTTCTCGGCTTCGGCGGCGCGAGCCTGGGACGACTTCCGGGCGGATTCGACCGCGCCCGCGCCGAGCAGCAGGCGAAGCGGCGGCTCGTCCAGACTGGCGATGTCAGTGATGATCTTCGCTGCGCGGGCTGGGTCACCCGGCCAGGCGCTGACGGTCGACTCGCGGTAACGATTCATCTCGCCGACCGTCTTGTCGTAGTCCGCGCTTACCGGCACTGGGGTCATGGACGAGCCGCCCCAGTCGGTGCGGAACGCGCCAGGCTCGATGATGGTGACCTTGATGCCAAGCGGTCGCACCTCGTTGCGGAGCACCTCAGAGAAGCCTTCGACAGCGAATTTCGCGGCCTGGTAGGCGCCCAGGCCCGGGGTGCCACCGACGCGCCCGCCGATGGAGGAGAACTGGATGAAATGGCCCGAGCGCTGCTGGTGCAGTACCGGCAGCGCGGCCTTGGTGACGTTGACCACACCGAACAGGTTCGCCTCGATCTGCGCGCGGAAGTCGTCGATGCGCATCTCCTCGATTGGCGCGCTGATCGCGTAGCCAGCGTTGTTGACCACGACGTCCAGCGTGCCGAATTCGCCGATGGCCAGCTTGACGGCCGCGTCGGCGGCCACGGGATCGGTGACATCCAGCGGCGCCGTGCGCACCAGGTCGCCGTGCTGGCGCACGAGATCATCAAGTTGTTCCGGGCGGCGCGCTGTTGCTAACACCCGCTCACCGCTGGCCAGCACGGCCTTGGCCAGCTCCCGCCCGAAACCGCGCGAGCTGCCAGTGATCAGCCAGGTCTTTGTCATGGTGAGCCCTTCCTGCCGCACGTGTAACACCACCTGAACCCCGTCCTGCGTTCTGGAACGGGTCAGGCCGCCAGCGTGGCGTCGAGCCAGTCGAACATGACCTGGTGGGCCCGGCCTAGGCCGCCGGCGTGAGTGTGCTCACCCGCGCCCTCGGCGCTGGTCAGGGTGACCAGGGTGGTGGGGGCACCGGTGAGGGCCTGCTGGACCAGTTGCGGCTGGCCCTTGAGGAACCGGTCGTTCTCGGGGTCCATGATCAGGGTGGGAGCCACGACCTGGTGGGCGATGCCGTCGAGGGTGTAGTCCCTGGCCCTGCGGATCAGGTCGGCGAAGGAGCCGACCCCGAAGACCCACATCCCGTTGCGCAGCCCCCACCGGAGCTGCGTGCTGACGGCCATGAGCATCGTCAGCACCGGGACTGCGACGTCGTCGCGGCCGTCGGCGATCCATGACCCGATAAAAGGCGGCAGGCTGCCGGCGAAGGCTGCGTGGAAGTCGTGGATGCCGTCGTCGAGGATGAGCGCGGCGACGCGGTGCTCGAAGGCGGCGGCCCGGGCGACGAGGTAGCCGCCCAGGCTGTAGCCGAACAGCACGATCTTGCCGGCCGCGATCTCGCCGCGGGTCAGCGCGTAGTCGACGACCGGGGTGATCACCGCTTCCCAGTCGGGGCGCATGACCAGTTTCTGTTCGCGCAGCGCGGCGCCCTGGCCGGGGCCGTCGAAGGCAAGGACGTTGTACCC
>WNFB01000552.1_pt1 | contig 31335 bp, 33 predicted proteins | sample 5400501 | NCBI WGS metagenome assembly WNFB01 (sample SAMN13153341, study PRJNA577476) | soil metagenome | isolation source: 200 cm saprolite under Douglas fir tree site 2 hole 1 | place: USA:California | collected 2015-04-18
TGTCGCCGGCGAACCGGTTCCGCCGCCACACTCCCCGGAGCTACCGGTACTGAGGTTGCCGGGTGCGAAGTCGATGAACCCGCCGTTTTGGGAGCCGGGAGCCAGCACCGTGAAATAGTAATTGCCGGCCGCAATCCCTCCAGCAGTCGGCCCACCCCATTCGGGTGAGAGCCGTCGAGACAACCACCCTGGCTGGCGTCGAAGGTGGTGAAGGCAGCACCGCTTACGGCACTGGCAGGTACGCTTGCAGCGACCGCAAAGACAATCAATGTTATCGCCAGGTAACACAGCTGCCTGGCAGACGAAGTTGGTGGCGTTCTCATAATTGTAGACTTTCCTTTGGCAGAACGAAGTAGGCAGGCTCCCCTCGTAGGTCGGTTGATCAAGTTGTAGGAGGGAGGAGGATGCTCGGACGAAACTTGCCCCCACAAGTTGAGGTGCAATCGCGTGACCATTGTTCGGCAGGCGTAGGTACTGAAAAATGCGTGGTTTCGAGATATGTCGTGTACGGTATATGTGAAGTTAGTTGCGCCTTGTATGGAACGTGAATCAACGGCACGATAACGGCTCAGGAGAAAATGGATGAGTTCGGTCGCTTGAGCAGCGTTATTCCGAGCGGGCAAGACGAGCGTCCCGTCACTCTAACCGGAGTCGGGGCGCTTTGTCTGTCCTTGACGTGACCGTCTGCGATGGAACATGTTTTCCCTGTGGAATGCCGCGTCAGGGCCATCAATGAATGCGATGCTCAAGGCGCAGATGCTGGCTACGGCGCTGGACGTGTATTCAGCGATCCCGCGCTCGGGGGAAACAAGATCGGCGCTCCCGTTCCGATTGGCGGAGTGAGCATCGATCTAACCAAGGTATGCAGTATGATCGACAGCTCGAACGGCACGGGGACATGCTCCGGCACGTACCTCGATGCTAGAAGTGCGTTCGGGCTCGTGCCCCCTGCGACCGGCGCGACAGTGTCATATCTGCTGTCTTATGCTGCGAGTCAGTCGAACGTAGGCGGGTACCACGTGGTACTTGAACGTGAAGTCCACGCAACAACTGGCCAAGAATGCCTTCGATGCGATCAACAACCAAGTGGCGTTTGCTCCCTGAGTTGGTGACCAGCGCAGGCCAGCAACAGAACCGATCTTTCCGCCCGCACTAAAGTGCGGTGAGGACCAAACGATGAGGGACACCGAAGGTCTACACATTCGGTGTCCTTTTCTTTTATTTGCGGAAACGCGTTCGGCAATTGACCCGCGGGGCTGAGGGTCCAGAGTATGTACCCTTGGAGTCGTTTGTCGACGGTTTCAATTCCTAAGAGGTTGTTGAAGAACTACTGCTTTCTGGACTGAAGAAGCGCACTAACGCCGTTCCAGATGGTCAAGAGTCGACCATGCTATTTTCAGGGTTTTAGGACTGGCTACGTCCTACACGTCAACTTCTCGAACGTAAGCACTGGTGCCGACACCAGGCGATGAAGCTGCTTATCTCAGGAAAGATTAAGCTGTCAGCGCCTCAAACGTTCTGAAAGAGCGGGATAGTCTGCGTCGGAGAGTATCCAATCTATTTTGGCGAATGGTACGAAAAATACGGGGGCTGTGGCAGTCGCGGTCAGGCCACTGCGGGAGAGCAGCTTTTTGGTGAATTCTTCGCTTTCGACCCAAATGCCACCCTGTTCAATCTCCACTAGCCTGAATATGGCAAATGGGAATGACTGGTCGAGAATGTCTGGTATTTGGGCGACAACTCGCTGTCCTTTTAGATTTTGCAGACTCGGCATACGGTTTACGCAGGCAGCTTCTCAAAGGTTAGAATCATACTTTTGTCAAGTAAATAACCGCGGACTTAGTGATGCTCGTCCACAACTTCGGTCGGCGGAGCTGAGAACACTGTACCGGGAACCGGACACGCCACCATGTGGGTGGGCCACGACGCGCTGGGCTTGTTCAAGCCCAGCCAGTGTGGTGAGTTAAAGCGGCTATGCTCATCCTTGCTTTAGCATTTCCTCCTCCAGCGCCAGCGCAGCAGCGTAAGCTTCAGGGTCATCCACGGGAGGCGGGTTCGTCGAGATGACCAACTCAAATTTGTCATAGTTGTTCGCACTGTCTGGATCAGGGTCGCCACGTGCCATGCGTTCGCTTCGGGCGCCGAGCTCGAACATACGAGCGATCTGGTAAGGCGTGAGCCGGACCGCAATCGTTTTCTTGCCCTTCGGGTCAGTCGGATCCGGCCTGCCATTTCTCAAGTCCGCCCGCAGCTTCTGCATTTCCTCGCGTGCCAGTTCCTGCAGTTCCTTGCCGCCCATAGCGATTCTCTCTGCCATTTTTTGACGCTCGCGGATTTGCTCTTGTCGTGCGAGCCGGTCCTGGCGCTTGTCCCACGCCCGCGCACGGTTATACCAGTCGTGCGTGGCCGACCATTTTCGGATGATCTGGAGGCGGCATGATACCTTCTGCGCCGCTGCCAGACAACCGCGGGTGCCCGGCAGGTCGCGATAGATGACGAATGCGGCAAAGGCTTTGCGCGATTCGCCGGGCTGCCTGTCCCAGGGTTGTAGCTGGAATTCCGGGTCGGGTTGGGGTGCGGGTGGGGGAATTGGGCTCAATAAATCCACGTGGCCTCCAAGTTGTAACCGTAGCACGTGAGGTGCTTCGCGACGGGTTACTTATGGCGTGGGACGAATCTAAGTAAACAACTTCCGTAAGGAGTGGCAAACGCCTCGGATTTGCGCAGGTTGTGTAATCCGGTTGCGCGCATTGGGACAACTTTAATTTGCGCGCTTTGACGCGAGCCCTCAGGTTGTGTGAGTTGTTGGCTAATGCCGTGAGCGCGAGCTCGTCAGATTAGAGTTGCCTCGGTCCAGGCTTTGTTTCAGAAGTAAGGAGCTCTTTGATAAAGCAAGGAAAAATAGGAGGGTAGCCATTGCAGAAGCAGGCCAGAATCACGAGGGGCAGATTACTATACCGCGCGAGGTTCGTCGCGTGCCGGGCGTTCGGCCTGGCGACGGGTTGCTGTTTGAGAGTGATGAAAAGGGGATACGGGTGCGGCCGGTAAGGACGGTGAGCCCGTTCGCTAGATACCGAGGTATCGGGAACCCAGGGATTCGTTCCGGCAGGAAGGGAATTGCTCGATGGATTCGAGAAATGCGTGGGCGATGACGACAGCCATTGATACCAACGTCATCGTTGCGCTCTGGGACCGTGACTCGGCCCTTAGCCTTGCTGTACAGTCAGCCCTAGACGCAGCACTCGGGCGTGGAACCATGGTTATTGCTGCCATCGTGTTTGCTGAGCTGATGGCTGCCCCTAGCCGCAGCGAAGGGTTTTTGGATTCGTTCTTCAGAGAAACTGGCATCAACATTGACTGGACTCTGGATGAAGTAGTTTGGCGCGCAGCTGGACGAGCCTTCCAAACGTACGCTGCGTGTGGACGGAAACAACGCGACCCCGGCCCCCGCCGCATTCTGGCGGATTTCCTAATCAGCGCTCACGCTCTCAAAGGTGGCTATGGGCTGCTCACGCTCGACGACCATCTCTATCGCGCTGCTTTCCCCCATCTCACCGCGGTCGGAGTTTAGTCGCTTTCCTTTGACTATCGAACCATGGGTTTGGGGGACGGTTATCAGTGCACAGCAGCTTCCCCCCCAAAAAAGACACATTTTTTATGTGATACACTAATAACGACTTAATCGTTATTTTAATATGTTACCTATCAACACCGCTGAACACTTCCGCACCGCTAGCCAGGCAAACGGAGGGGTATACTCCACTGCCGATTTGGCGGTGCTGCTGAACAGGACAGTACCCTCGAGAGTGACGGAGGCCATTCGGGCACTGCTACGAAAAGGTTTATTGCTAAAGGTTCGGCGCGGACTTTACGTTGACCAGCTGAACGGGTACCGGCCAGAGATCGTCGGTCAGAGGTGGCTCGCACCGTCCTACCTGTCTGCAGAGGCAGCCCTAGATCGGCATGGGCTCTGCGCGACGGGCATTGCAGCCCAGACGTATGTCACCGCGAGGCTAATTCCCCATAAGAGGCTGGCGAGAAGAGCCTTCGAAGGCCATCAGTTTGTGTATCGGCATGTGGCCAAGCATCTCTTCTTTGGCTACAAAAGTGAGGATGGAGTGCTTCTGGCTGAACCCGAAAAGGCCGTCCTAGATTTCCTCTATTTCACCTTCAAGAAACAGCGATCTGCTATTTCGCCTGAAGACATTGATTTCGGCCATCTCAATCTGGGCACTTACCGCCGTTATCTTCGCGCTTATCGCCAGCGAGGGTTTCAGGAGTACGCGCTCAGCTTTGTTGAAACACAAAGGAAAAGAAAGTGACCGTCGAAGAAGCGATACGCCACGCCCGAGTGTGTGCACGAGAGATGAAGGTTGACCCCGCGCTGACTGTGGCGGAAGTGTACGAAGGGGAATTTCTGCGTCGGTTGCAGCAGAAACTGCGCAGCGGGCTGGTCTGGAAAGGTGGAACCGTCCTTCGTCTAGAAGGCAGCGAGCGTTTTTCGCGAGACCTGGATGCGACGCGACGGTCAGCGGCGCTGACGACGGCCCGGATCACAAGGGTTATGCGAGAGGTCTCAAAAGACCTGCCGTATTTGAAGGACGCTTCGGTCAAGAAGCAGCCACAGTCCGTGGTCGCCGTTTATCGTTTCTCGATCGAGGGCTTGCTGCAGCCATTACGGATGGTTACCGAAATATCCCTGCGGGAGAAGATTCTCAGGCCAACGATGACGATCAGCACTGCCCGGATTGCTCACCGGTGGGGACTTGAGCCGGTGGTTGTGGCTCGCTTAGATGCAGCAGAGCTCTTGGCAGAGAAGGTGCGCGCCCTGGTAATGCGAATGGCTGGACGCGACATTTTCGACGTTTACTGGCTGCTTCAGCGCGGCGTCGAATTTGACGGGAAGCTATTTCTACGCAAGATGCGATATTACGACCGAGCAGGAGCAGAGGTTGATCCCATCAAGTCTCTTGAAAAGGCCATTCTGAAATTAGAGAAGCATGACCCGGCTGACACCAAGACGGAAATTCTAAATCTCTTTCCTGTCGCCCAACGCAAGCTGGATTTTGGTGTGATCGCCGAGGATGTTCTCCAAGCTATTCGCTCCTGGCACCGCGTGCTCGCGAAGCGGCGACCGCCCGTGGAGGACAGCTGACCAGGCTGTTTCAAGGCCAAGTGGCCGGAACTGAGGGTATCTCACATCCCAAACGCTATTGCTTTCGGATCACGCGCCAGTGAAACGAGAGCAACTATGCGCCGCAACCTTGCTTTGCACGGCCTCGTCCGAGGTGGTGATCACTGATCCGGTTTTGGGATCGGGAGAAGGTGATCTCTCAAGTTTGTGAAGCTTCTTCACCGGAAGGCTTGAGATCTAGAGGAACGGAGCTTCGCAACACTTGCAGCCGCGCTTGCCCACCAAAGGTTCATCTTGATTGAGGAGCCTATAGTTCAGGATCGAGACGCTGCTTCGCACCGGGTACTTAGTCCCCATGCCCTTTGGTAACCTTTACTCAGGCCTTAACAGACGCTATGAATTGAGGTGATCGATTCTGCGACTACGACATATAGGGGGTCCCTCAATGACAGACGAGGTAATGCTCAACGATGCGTCCCTTGACGAGAGCAGAGCTGTTGCAGTTTATGAGATTACAGCTCCGGATGAGATTACAGCTCCGGATGAGATTACAGCTCCGGATGAGATTACAGCTCCGGATGAGATTACAGCTCCGGATGAGAGTACAGCCCCTGCTGAGAGCACAGCTCATTATGAGAACACGGAAGGCACGTCACAGAAAAAGATGGCGGCTAACCGTCGCAATGCTCAACTCTCTACCGGGCCGAAGTCCCCGGAAGGAAAGAAAATTGTGGCAGGAAACGCGAGAAAACATGGCCTGCTGGAAAGAAACCTTGTGATCGCCTCGGGAGATGGTACGGAAGACCAAAATGAATTTGACAGCTTAATGGCCGAAATGCGCGACTGCTACAAGCCAGTGGGCATCGCGGAAGATTTATTGGTGCAGGAATTGGCAAACTCCACTTGGCGGAGTGCGCGTGCGCTCCGTTGCGAAAGGGGAGAGCTAACGCTTGGCAGCACAATCTCCAACGAGAAAACACGGCTGAGCGAAGCAGAAATATCGAGGATACAGCAGCAGCCGCATAGGGAAGCAGCGGAGACGCTGCGGGGGAGTTCTCGTGGGCTCACGTACCTACTCGAACGCATCGAAGAGGCGAAAGATGACGTGGCGACCTTCGGCTCTGTCCGGCCGGAGAATAGTCGCTGGCTTACTCTATACCTTGAGGGCTATTGGGAAGATAGCAGCAGCAAACGGGCGCTCCTTGCTGCGCTGGAAAAACACACTCAAGAATTGAACAGGCTGAAACTGGAGATCGAAGAGCGCGAGCTCCAGCAGAGAAATGCGAAGCTCGATAGCGACGCGATCCCGTCCCGGGAAACCCTGGACAGAATTCACCGTTACGAGACCGCCAATGTACGCCACCGTTACAAGGTCGAGGCGAGGCTCGAGCGACTGCAAGCGCAGCGCAAGGAAAATGAAAAAGCTATGGGGCATCCGGCAGCGATGATGAAAGCCCGAGCATCTGATTTTACGAAACAAAGCCAATAAGTGTCTTACTTTCAATTGCAGTCTAACTGTCTTTTTGTCTGTGTGCAGCTGGCTCTCGCGATCTCGATTTCAGGGCTTTGGAATGTAGCAGCGAATGCGTCAGAATTCAGACTATAGAAGGGAGTCCAGGTATCTCGCTGCGGAAGTTACTGGCAGAAAGCTGCGTAGACTTCAGATGCTAGTCTGCAACTTATCCGCACCAACGCACATCGCAATCAAGTTTCACTTACTGCCAGCTCCCATCCGGCTTTGCGAACCAGGCAAACCTGCAATCGGATAGCTTCACATCAGCAGTAGTTGTTGTGAAAAGATTCGAGAGCAACCCGCTTTTGCCTTGACCTTACACCATCCTTCTTCCTTCGTTCTCTTGCCTGATGTGCAGTGAGGATCGACTGCATACTTTTGCATTCATGCAAATTCTTTCATCTTGACAGGACTGTCCGGCAAGGATAGATTTCGGAAAGCTTTTTAAGGCGTGTACCCAACCGCTCCTAGTCGCCACTTCGAGTCTTGAGTACATCGCGAATCCCACAGTTCTCAGGTTTTCGATCGAAGCATATTTTTCTCCCCCCCAAGTGTGCTTAAGAGAGCGAGGTATTCCATGCGGCGAAATATTTCCGCGTTTGCGGATCATTTCGTTCTGGTCCTGCTTGTGTTAGGCATTTCGATTTCAGGGGCAATGGCTCAAGCCAACCTGCAGGGGCAGTGGAGTACCCTGCCGTACCTTATGCCGATCAACCCGGTGCATGTTGCGCTCATGCACAATGGCACAGTGTTGGTGGTCTCAGGTTCGGGTAACTATCCTGCAGATTTCAACGCCAACAACCTGAGGGCGGCAGTCTGGGATCCGAATGCTAATACCATCAACATTCAGGGCGTTGCATGGGACATGTTCTGCAACGGCATGGTGGTCCTGCCCGATGGACGTCCCTTTGTTGTCGGCGGCACACTGCAATACGATCCCTTCCATGGGCAGCCGAAGTCCTCGGTCTTCGATCCCGCGACGAACACTTTTGCCGATGTACAAAACATGGCACACGGCCGCTGGTACCCTACAGTGACCACTCTCGGCGATGGTCGGGTCATGACCCTTTCCGGACTCGATGAGAGCGGTAACACCAACACAGCTGTTGAAATCTACACGGTCGGTTCGGGTTGGAGTCCGCAGTATTCTGCATCGTGGACACCACCTCTGTACCCGCGTATGCACCTCCTCCCCAACGGGAATGTTTTCTACTCGGGAGCGACGACCCAATCCCGTACCTTTAATACTTCTACCCATGCATGGGCAAATGTCGCCACCACGAAATCCAGCGGCACGAGAACTTACGGTACCTCCATCCTTTTGCCACTCACACCGCCCAACTACGTGCCCCAGGTCATTATCATGGGCGGAGGAAATCCGTCGACTGCGACCACAGAGACTATTGACCTGTCGGTGAACCCACCAGCATGGCAGTGGGGACCTAGCATGTCGCAGCCTCGAATCGAAATGAACGCGGTGATTCTACCCAACGGGAAAATTCTGGCTGTGGGTGGATCGTATAACGATGAAGATACGAGCACCGCTAGTCTGAACGCCGATCTGTACGATCCCTCGACGAATACGTTCTCCGCGGCCGGCGTCAATGTCTATGCCCGTCTTTATCATTCCGTGGCGCTGCTGCTTCCGGACGCAACCGTGTGGCTGGCCGGAGGCAATCCCCAGCGCGGTACCTATGAGCAACACATGGAGATCTACCAGCCCGCGTACCTGTTCACAACCGATCTCAACGGGAACGTAATCGCGGCTACAAGGCCTTCCTTCAGCGGCGCCCCCAGCAGCATCACCTATGGCAACTCGTTCACGGTTCAGACGGCGAATCCCACCAATATCGCCTCCGTCGTCCTGGTACGCAATGGCTCCGTGACCCACGCCTTCGACATGGACCAGCGCCTTATTGAGCTGTCATTCACGCGTGGCTCCAGCGCTCTCACGGCGACTGCTCCCCCCAATGGCAACATTGCGCCACCCGGCTATTACATGCTTTTTCTGTTGAACAGTTCCGGTGTCCCGTCCGTCGCAAGCTTCGTGCAGCTTGACTCACAACCTGATTTCTCTATCGCCGCAACTCCCTCTTCTCAGACCGTGGTTCAAGGAAATAGCACCACCTACACTGTCAACGTCGTGCCTTCCGGCGGATTTACGGGCAACGTTACTTTCAGCTTAAGCGGTCTGCCCCAAGGCGCGAATGCAAGCTTCAACCCGAGCTCAGTAACTACTTCGGGCTCTTCAACCCTGACTATCAGCACATTGGCTTCTACTGCGCCGGGTAGTTATACGCTGACTATAACTGCAACCGGTGGAACCCTGGTGCACACGGCAAAGGTCACCCTGGTCGTCAGCGTTCCGTCAAACTTTGCGATCTCCGTAGCGCCCACTAGCGCGACGGTGAATCGAGGGTCGAGCACAACATATACCACGACGATTACTGGCCAGGGCGGCTTCGCGGGAACCGTGAACTTCAGCGTGAGCGGGCTACCCCGGCGAACCTCCGCAAGCTTCAGTCCCAGTTCAGTTGTTGGTTCAGGTACCTCGGTGCTTTCGGTGTCGGCGAACCGGAAAGCACCGACGGGTGCTTACCCGCTTGCGATTACAGCAACCAGCGGAGGCCTGGTGCACTCAGTTAATGTGACTCTGACGATTCAATAAAGGACAGAATCGGAGGTGACAAAGACGGGGGCCATTCCCTTTCGAGGGAATGGCCCTTTCTTTTTTGATCTCGAAGTGACCTTTAACAAGCTATCATCTGCCATAAATTGACCCAGCGGAGAAGTTCGGGGGAACCCACATGCCTCGCAAGCAGCAACAGATTTCGGACGCGATTCAGGCGAAACTGGAAGATGCCAGGGTTGCGCGGCTTGCGACCTTGGATGCGGAGTTTGGACCACACATCGTGCCGATCTGTTTTGCATACGATGGCAAAGTCTTCTACACGGCAGTGGACCGGAAACCGAAGCGTGTTGTACCAGAAAGGCTCGCGCGACTGCGACACATCAGGGCAGTGCCACAAGTTGCCCTCCTTATTGACGAGTACCGCGAAGACTGGAGACGCCTCTGGTACGTCCTGGTTCGCGGAAAGGCAAAGCTGATTCCGAACTCGGCACACAAGGAGCGCGCCGAGGCGATTCGCTGGCTGAAAGCGAAATATCCACAGTACGCAGCGGGAATGCTCGCCGATGATGCGCCGATCATCCGCATCACTCCGGAGCGGATCATCTCCTGGGGCAAAATCTAGTCCTGGCGCAAAGTCTAGCGGCTCGCGAAACTTCGAACCACGGGAGTTGCTGCGCTCAGGTCTCTACACGAATTTGCGAAGCTGCTCCATCAGCGCAAGCCATTGGTCCAGTGACTGTGCGTAGAAGGTGGGGTCAAAGAATAGTTCGTGTGCCCCTATCCGGACGCATCCGGCGACGTCTTCCTTGATCTGGTCAAGTGTGCCATTAAAAATCATGCGTTCTTTTCCGAGCGGCTTATCGGTGATCTCCAGGTTAGCGCGCACGACCATCGCCAGGGACGACGGATCGCGTCCCGCCTCTTTCGCCATTTGCTTTAGAGCACCGAACATCTGAGCCATTCCGTCCACAGGAATAGCTACCGGATTCCATCCATCGGCCATGGTTGCCAGGCGCTTCATTGCGGGTGGAGCAAAGGCTGCCAGATAAATCGGCGGGTGTGGTTTCTGTACTGGCTTCGGCCCGATGTAGGATTTGGGGACTTGGTAGAACTTTCCGTGAAACTCGACCGGGTTGGTGGTCCAAATGGCCTTGAGTACTTGCACAAATTCGTCTGCCATCGCGCCGCGCTGCTTCATGTCTGCGCCTGTGGCATCCATTTCGTCCTTCGACCAGCCCAGGCCTAGGCCCACGCGCAGGCGCCCATGGGAAAAGACATCAAGTGTAGTCAGGCGGCGCGCCAGCGTGACGGGGTTGTAGTAAGGAATGTCGAGCACACTGGTGCCCAGAGCGACGGCCTTGGTGTGGGCGGCAGCGAAGGTCAGCGTATCCAGCGGGTCGAGACTGTATTTGTAGAATTCAGGGAGCAATCCATCGGGCGTAACGGGATAAGGTGTCTGCGGCTTGACCGGCCAAAGCAACCGCTCAATCGTCCAAAGGCTGTCGTAGCCCAGCGCTTCGGCACGTCCCGCGACCTTGGATACGGCCTGGGCTGAGCCGAGGGGCCCGATGTTGGGAAGAGCAAAGCCAATTCTCATCGCAAAGAATCCTTTCTCGGATCAGGTGGTCGGCCAGCGTCTTGCACCTTGTGCTTAATTAAGGGACAAGGGCACGTTTGCTCCTTGTCGGAGATTTAATTTTCGAGGCTCGCGGAGTATAGGCAGAGCTGCCTTGCATCGTCAAGCCGCGCCCTTCAGTCCACGAAATCAGCTTTATCTCGAAACAGCGCCGCAACACTGCCCCGGCCGTTGCAGGTGATCGAGGTTCTTCACACATTCATGCGTGCCAATTCTGCTATAGTTTTTCACACCCAGAGGTGGCCCCGATGTCACGAATCGTCCGCTGTGGCCTTATTCAAGCGCGCAATGTGCTCGGCCCCGATCACTCGCTCACCGAGATTAAAGAAGCCATGATCCGGAAGCATCTGGGGCTGATCGAGCAGGCCGCTCGCCAGCAAGTCCAAATCCTGTGTTTGCAGGAGCTCTTCTATGGTCCGTACTTCTGTGCTGAGCAGGACGCCCGCTGGTATGAATTAGCCGAACCTGTACCCAATGGCCCCACGATCCGCAAAATACAGGAACTTGCTGCTCGGCACCGCATGGCCATAATCGTTCCGGTATATGAACAGGAACTCCCCGGCCTCTACTTCAACACGGCTGCTGTTCTTGATGCCGACGGACGCTATCTGGGGAAGTACCGCAAGCACCACATCCCACACTGCCACCCTGGGTTTTGGGAAAAGTTCTACTTCACGCCCGGCGACTTGGGCTACACAGTTTTTGACACCACGTACGCGAAGGTGGGTGTTTACATCTGCTATGACCGACACTTTCCTGAAGGAGCGCGAGCCCTCGGCTTGAACGGCGCCGAAATCGTTTTCAATCCTTCTGCGACGGTTGCCGGTCTTTCTGAGTACTTATGGGAGTTGGAGCAGCCCGCCCATGCTGTCGCCAACGGCTATTTCATTGGCGCGATCAACCGGGTTGGCGAGGAGAAACCCTGGAGCATCGGCGAGTTCTACGGCAAGAGCTACTTCTGCGATCCCCGCGGCAAGATCGTCGCCCAGGCCAGCCGTGACAAAGATGACGTGCTAGTCGCCGACCTGGATTTGGACATGATCCTTGAGGTGCGAAAAGTGTGGCAGTTCTTCCGCGACCGCCGCCCAGAGACGTACAGCATTCTAACCGGGCAAAGCGGCAGGGCCGCTGCAGCGGATTAGGGTTGCCATGACAAATGACGAATTCGTAGGCAAGGACTCTCCATATCTGCTGGCCGCTGTCACCCTGGATGGTCGATCGTGACGCCGCCGCAATCCAAACCGAGCCACACGTCACCGATGAAGCGTCTTTGAAGGAGACGTCATGAACGCACTTGCACAAGTTGTTCCCGCCCGCTCTATGAATTTTGTGAATGGTAACTGGGTCGAGTCCACGAGCACTCGGCTCGTGGAGCGCCGCAATCCCGCAAACTTCGATGACGTGGTCGGCATGGTGAACCTTTCCACTCGCGAGGAGACCCGCGCTGCCGTCCAAACAGCGGCGGCCGCCTTTCCGGCTTGGCGCAGCACTCCCGCTCCGGTTCGCGGCCGTATCATCGGACGCGCAGCCCAGATCATGACCCAGCGCAAGGATGAACTGGGCCGAATGCTCACGCGCGAAGAAGGCAAGACCCTGAGCGATTCCAGCGGGGAAATCCTGCGCTCCATCAATGTCCTTGATTACATGGCGGGTGAGGGCAAAAGGATTGGTGGTGAGATGTTGCCATCAGAGCTGCCGAAGAATTTTGCCTACACTATGAAGCAGCCACTGGGCGTGGTGGCCTGCATTACGCCCTGGAACTTCCCGGTCGCCATCCCGGTCTGGAAGATCGCGCCCGCGCTGGTAGCGGGCAACACTGTGGTTTTCAAGCCGGCCACTATTACTGCATTTACCGCCATGAAGGTAGTGGAGATCTTCGAAGAGGCAGGCGTTCCGCCCGGTGTGCTGAACATGGTGGTGGGTGCGGGCTCGGAAGTCGGTGACGAACTGATCGCCAACTCAGCAGTCAAAGCGGTGAGCTTTACCGGGTCGAACGAAATCGGTGCGGCGCTCTACGCTCAAGGCGCCAAGCGCTTCATGAAAGTGCAATGCGAGATGGGTGGCAAGAACCCGATCGTGGTGCTCGAAGATGCAGATCTTGGACTCGCGCTGGAGAGCACGCTGCAGGGCGCCTTTTACTCCTCAGGGCAGCGCTGTACAGCCACTAGCCGCGCCGTAGTCATCGAGTCCATAGCCGACGAGTTCGTTCGCCTTCTGGCGCAGCGCACGGCGGAACTCAAGGTAGGGGATGGATCGCAGCCTGGGGTCCAGATCGGCCCTCTGGTGGACGAGGCACAGTTCAATACCGTCATGTCTTACCTGGAAATCGGCAAGCAGGAGGGTGCTCAGGTAGTTTGCGGCGGAGGCCGGTCGAGCGGCGGCGGCTATGATCGTGGATGGTTCGTCGCGCCCACCATCTTCGACCATGTGAATCCCAACATGCGCATCGCGCGGGAGGAAATCTTCGGGCCGGTGCTGTCGGTCATCCGAGTGAAGGACTTCGATGAGGCGGTCGAAGTGGCGAACGACGTGATCTACGGTCTTAGCTCTGCCATCTACACCAACAACGTGGCACACATGTTCGAGTTTATCGACCGCATCGAGACGGGTATCACCCACATCAATTCGCCAACCACCGGCGGCGAAGCCCAAGTCCCGTTTGGTGGTGTTAAGGGCACAGGCGTGGGACTGCGTGAACAGGGGCGTGTTGCTATTGATTTCTTTACAGAACTGAAAGTGGTCTACGTTGACTACACTGGGAGGAAACGCGAGTCCAACATCTACTAGCGAGTCGAACTGGAATTTGTCTACATCGTCCCCCGCAGTCTAAACAACGGAACCAACATGCAGCCGGCAGCCGCCCGCGCGAACATCGAATCCAGTCCGCTTTACAATCGCGATCTCGCGCCGACCGTTACGCCCGGGGAAGCTGCCTCAGGCCACCGCGCTGCCAGGAGTTGGGGCACTTACAACTACGCTGCCTTGTGGGTCTCGATGTCGGTCAACATCCTCACCTACATGCTCGCCGCCAGCTTGATTCAGGGTGGCATGGACTGGAAGCAAGCGGTCTCCACGGTTTTTCTGGGCAACTGCATCGTGCTTGTCCCGATGCTGCTGAACTCGCATCCCGGCGCTCGCTACGGGATACCGTTTCCTGTGCTGGCACGTGCGTCGTTTGGGGTGCTCGGGGCCAACATCGCAGCGATGTTACGCGCGTTGGTCGCTTGCGGATGGTTTGGGATCCAGACCTGGATCGGCGGCGAGGCGATCAATGTCTTGCTCTCCACGGTTTGGCCCTCCTGGAGATCAGTGCCACACGGGGCCGGCATCTGCTTCCTGGCATTCTGGCTTATCAACTTATCCGTGATATTGAAGGGAATCGAGTACATCCGCTTCCTGCAGGGCCTGAGCGCGCCCATTCTGCTGGGGGTGGGCCTGCTTTTGCTCGGTTGGGCTTACCTACGGGCTGGCGGGTTTGGCCCCATGCTTTCCGCGCCCTCCCGCTTCAAAAGCTTTTCCGATTTCCTGAGATTCCTTGTTCCTGCGCTGAATGCAACCGTGGGTTTCTGGGCTACGGTCTCGCTCAACATTCCTGACTTCACGCGGTTCGCACGCAACCAACGGGCACAGGCCATAGGACAGGCTATTGCGCTACCAGCCACCATGACCCTGTACTCGTTCATCGGCGTGGCAGTGACTTCGGCCACGGTGGTAATCTATGGATCCGCCATTTGGGACCCCGTCCAACTGCTGAGCCGCTTTCACTCCCCTGTCGCCGTGGTCATTTCACTGATCGCCATCCTCCTTGCGACTTTGAATGTGAACATTGGCGCGAACGTCGTCTCGCCGGCCAATGACTTCTCCAACCTGTGGCCGCGGCGCATCAGCTTTAAGACTGGCGGCGTGATTACCTGCTTCATGGGCATCGCCATCATGCCTTGGAAGCTGCTGGCCAACTACAAGACATTCATCTTCGGCTGGCTGGGAGGCTATGCCGCATTCTTAGGCCCGCTCGCGGGCATCATGATCTGTGATTACTACCTGGTTCGCAAACGCGTGCTGGTGGTGGACGATCTCTATCTCCGCAGTGGCGCTTACGAGTATTCACGCGGTTTCAATTGGCGGGCTGTTGCCGCGCTCGGGTTGGGCGCCGCAGTCGCACTCGTCGGACTCGTCATCCCAGCGGTGCGCTTTTGGTATGACTACTCGTGGTTTGTCGGGTTCGCCGTCTCATTCGTGAGTTATTACGGGCTGATGGCACGCCAGGAAGTTCATGTAGTGGCGAGAGCACGGTAGCGTGCGCCGGCGTTCTTCGAAGCTAGCACCTGCCGGAAAACTGCGACGTTCCGCGTCCTTTTCCGACTCACGAAGCCGCTCTTGAAACTTCTGTGCGAAACTGAGGCAGGACCTCTCGTTTGTAGGTCTCCAGGGTCTGCTCTTCATCTCCGCACATCAGGTAAATGTTGAACTGGGTTACTCCCACGCTGGCCAGGGTCCTTAGTTTTTCCAGGTGCGCGTCGGCCGGACCAACCAGGCAAAACCGGTCCACCACCTCGTCAGAAACGAATGAAGCATTGTCGCTGTCCACTTCGCAATGGTGGTGGTAATCGTATCCTCCACGGTTGCGCACGTACGACGTAAGCGCCGACGGAAGTTCCTCAGGCTTGTATCGTGAGACAAGGTCCACGACGTGATTGGAAACCAGCGCCGGGAACCAGCGCACTCTTTGGCGCGCGACCGAGAGGTCATCTGAAACCCAGACTGGCGCGGCCGCCATCACTTCAATGGATTTGGGATCGCGCCCGGCTTCGCGCGCCCCCTGCTCGACGAAGCCGAGACACCACGAAATCAGATCGGGATCGGCAAATTGCAGGATGATGCCATCGGCAACCCGCCCGGCCATGCTCAGGACCTTCGGTCCATAACCCGCTATCCAAACCCGCGGCGCTCCCGTAGCCCAACTGATCGTTGTAGGCTGGCCGTCATATTGCACCTCGCGGCCTGCGGTCAAATCGCGGAGCGTCTTTACGGCGCGTTCCAACTCCTTTGGAGTGACCGGGTTCTTCCCCAGAACTCGGCGCGAGCTGTCACCGCGCCCGATTCCCACCTCCATGCGCCCACCCGAAATCAGGTTGAGAGTTGCGAACAGACTGGCGGTCACCGTGAGGTCGCGTACCGCCGGATTAGTGACGCAAGTGCCCAGTCTCATGCCGTGGGTTCGACTGGCCATCAGCGTCAGGAGTGGATACGGTTCCTTCCACAGTACGTGAGAGTCGAAAATCCAGCCGTACTGGAATCCAGACTCTTCCGCCTGTTCGGTAAGAGAGACAATCCGCTCCACGGAGATGTCCGGTTTAATCGTGATTCCGAATTTCATGTGTTCCTCCCGGGAGCCCCGAACAGGAGGGCCAAAAGCGGCGGGACTCTGGCATAGAATAGCATCGCATTCTGCCCAGGCGAGATAAGACGTTCGCAGGACAAGGAGAACAATGGGCTTCGACACCATTATTGCCAACGGCACGGTGGTTACGGCTACCGATACTTACCTGGCCGATGTGGCTATCGAAGATGGCCGTATCGTTGCCCTCGGGCGCAATCTGCCGCGCGACAATGCCAAGCGCCTGCTCGATGCCGCCGGTAAGTACGTCTTCCCGGGAGGGATCGACGTCCACACGCATCTCGACATGCCATTTGGCGGCACCACCAGCGCGGACGATTTCGAGACCGGCACTCGCGCCGCTGCCTTCGGGGGCACCACCACCCTAATCGACTTTGCCATCCAGTACAAAGGACAGTCCCTCCGCACCGCGTTCGATACCTGGATGCAGAAAGCCTCATCAAAAGCTACCGCCGATTACGGGTTCCACTGCATCATCACCGATCTTCCCGATGCGCAACTGGAAGAGATGCCGCAGTTGGTGCGCGAGGGCATCACTAGCTTCAAACTCTTCATGGCATATCCGGGCGTATTCATGCTCGACGACGCCAGCATTTTTAAAGCTCTCCGCGCCTCAGCCAAAGCCGGTGCGATGGTCTGCATGCACGCGGAAAACGGCGGAGTCATTGATGTCATCGTGAAGCAGGCTCTCGCAGAAGGGAAGACCGCACCCAAGTACCACGCGCTCACGCGTCCAACGACTGCCGAGGCCGAAGCCACGGGTCGCGCCATCGCGCTGGCGGAAATGGCTGACGCGCCCGTCTACATCGTGCACCTCAGTTGCAACGATGCGCTGGAGAAGGTCCGCGAAGCTCGTGATCGCGGCCTGCCTGTTTATGCTGAAACCTGTCCTCAATACCTGTACCTCTCGATTGAGAACTTCGACGTCCCCGGCTTTGAAGGCGCCAAGTACGTTTTCACGCCGCCGTTGCGCGAAAAGTGGCACCAGGAGAAGCTGTGGAAGGGACTGAAAAACGACCACCTGCAGGTGGTCTCCACCGATCATTGTCCTTTTTGCTTCAAGGAGCAAAAAGAGCTGGGGGTCGGTGACTTCACCAAGATCCCCAATGGTGGTCCCGGGATCGAACATCGCATGAGCCTCGTATATTCCGGTGGGGTTGGGGAGGGGCGCTTCAGCGTGAATCGCTTTGTTGAATTGGTTGCAACCACACCCGCCAAACTCTTTGGCCTCTACCCGCGTAAGGGAACCATTGCCGTGGGCAGCGACGCCGACCTGGTTATCTTCGATCCCAAGCGCGAGCACACTATCAGCGCCAAGACCCATCACATGCGCGTGGACTATTCCATGTTCGAGGGAATCAAGGTCAAGGGAATGCCTGACGTTGTGCTTTCGCGCGGACGCCTGCTGGTTGAAGGCGACAACTTTTTTGGTCGCCCAGGCCAGGGCGAGTTTCTCAAGAGAGGCACCTGCCCGGCGCTTTGAAGCTGAGTTTGCTATTGGTCACGTCAACCAGGCGCGACTCACAGCGCTTAAGCGGTTCTGCCGCGAGCGCAGTCGATCAGCCAATGATACAAATCATATCTAGGATTTGTCGGCCGAGTTCCTTGGTTCCTTCGAAGCTCATCCTTCGTTCCGCCGACGATTTCTCCAATCCCTTCGTAAACAATTTCCACGCGACGTCTTGAGGCATTCGAACCGTAGCCTTAGGTTTTTCTTCTACATCGAGCAACAATTCCCACCGGTCCTGCTTTCGTAGAAGGAACCAGTCTCCACCTGCGGAGCCGGTGATTTCTATCTTGATCAGCGTCTCCTCAACCGCACGCACGTTTCTATAGGCATGCGGTAGGGCTCGCATGAACGTATCTAGAACGGGAAACAGGTATTCCCGGCTGGTAAGCCCTGGCCGGTGCACCGCTTCTCTGATTTGTCTCCTGGTGGTGCCACTTCTCTGTGTATTCCCTGGCAATATCAAACCAGTTCGACGACACCTGCTCTCCGGCCCAACTCACTGGAAATACCGCGGGCTTATAGGGGTCAAGAGCCCTGAAGAACTCGTACATCTCCTGCCCAGCCTTTTCCAGCAGTCCGATCAGCAAGCGGGGACTAAGGCGCCGCGCAGCCTTGACCCACTCGGAGTTGGTCTGGTTGATGTAGTTCGTGAGATCGCGATCCCACTCCAGCTTTGGCGCATCGGGACTAACGTATTGGTCGCGATCAACGGCAAGCCTTCGGAGAGTGGTATCCAACAGGTGTGCTCCGACGTCTTTCACACTCCACGCACCGGTGGCAGGCCGGCTCCAGTCTTCATCGTCGAGGCTGCACAGCAGTTCCTGTAGTTCTGCGTTCAGCTTCGGAAAAAGCTCCGTCACGAAGATTGGTCCAGGAGCTTTCATCGTGAGACCCAAAGTATACGACCCGCAAGGGCAGCATCAGCGTTGGCGAACGCAAGGCGCCCCTACGGAAATGCCTCTATGGTAAGCAGTTGGACAGTGCTTTTAGCAGCTTGGGCGCTGAGGTCCACGATTGAGTTTTTCCGCAGCCGTTTAGGGGATTGGAATGCTTCTGTGTCTATCATTTGCTTATCTGAAGTTCTTAGCGGCTCTAGCTGTGCAAAAGGCGGGCACCGCCCAAAACGAAAACGCCCCAGACTCAGTTGAGTCATGGGACGCTCGTCGAACAGCCCCTCCCCCGAAAGTCTGTCCATCACCACCCTACCAAGGCGGGCAGTGCATGTGAATGGCCCGAATGGGCTACTCATGGAATCATGGCTTGGCGCAGTGGCCCATTGCGGATACAGCACAAGTCAGCAAACCTCTCCACTGTACTTAGCATCCATTTCGCGAACCCTGGAGGCCGGAAGGAAAAAATCATGGCAAAAGATGAGCAAAAGAAGTGTGCACACCTCTCATGCAAGTGTTGTTACATCTGATGAGAAGTATTGCAGCCAGTTATGTAAGGAAGCTGGCGCGGATGAAGTGGAGATCGCCTGTGACTGTGGCCATCCAGCTTGTGCCGAGTAGGCGAGGTTAGCAATCCAGGGGCGCCCATCTCTACTTGGCGCTGCATACCCGCCTGTATCCCGCTGATGGCGTACGCCTTTTGTAATCTTCGTGCTGCACATGTGGCAAGGTCCCCGCCTTATCAAAACGGTCTGTTTCGCAACTTTCCCACTCACCCGCTTGCGGCTCGGTCAACGATGGTGACGGCACTACCAGGTGGCTCTCTCTCGTCTCGACGTTAAGCTGGCCTTCAAATCCCATAGCTCACCCCGTCCGCCGCAAACACCAGCGGCTTCCTCCTAGTCTCCTGTCATGAAAATTATCTCCGCCTATGCCGCTTTTTGTTGCAGCGTCAGTGTGACCGCGTAGCCCAAACGTTCCAGGCGATGAACCAGGTTTCGCGTGAGGTGGTTCTTGTTGAGCTTGTCTAGGTAGAGATCTCCTAAGTCGTTGTAGGAGACTTGCTGGGAAAGCATGTGATAGATCGCGACCAAGATCTTGTGGGCGATGGCAACTACGGCCCTCTTATACCCGCGCCGCGCCTTGAGACGGAAAAATTTGTCTCTCAGGTAAGTGCCTTTGGCTCGGGCCGCCGCGTTGGCGGCCTCCACCAGTCCGCTCTTCAGATACACATTGCCACTGGGGATGCGGCTGCTTTTGCGCTTGCCGGCGGATTCGTTGTTACCGGGGCAAACTCCTGCCCAAGAAGCCAACTGCGAAACGTTTCCGAACACGCTCATGTCCACGCCCAACTCAGCGATGATCACCGCGGCCAGAGTCCAATCCACACCGGGTATCTCGTCCAATAAGGCCAGCTGCGCCGCATAGGGTTCGAGCATTCGCCGGATGCGTTGTTCTAGAACAGCCAGGTCTTTTTCCGCCGCTTCGAGTCGTTGCAGCTGAAGCTCCAACAGGAAACGATGGTGTTGTTCCAATTTGCCTTCCAGAGCCAGCTCCAGTTCGGGAATCTTCTTGCGTAGAAGCCCTTTGGCCAGCTCGGCCATTTCTTGTGGGGTCGCCTTTCCTGCGATCAGAGCTCGCAGCATCAGCCGGCCGGACATTCCGAACACGTCCGTGGCCACGTTTGCCAATTTGATGTTGGCGGTCTCCAGTACTTTCAGCAGACGGTTGCGCTCCGCCGCCTGACTCTCCACCAGCTTACGACGATAGCGCATCAAGTCGCGGAGTTCGCGAATCGGCTTAGGCGGAACGAAACTGGAACGCAATAGCCCATGGCAGAGCAGGTCCGCGATCCATTCCGCATCCTTCACATCGGTCTTACGCCCTGGAACCTTCTTGATATGTTGCGCATTCGCCACCACAATCTCCAACGCTCCTTCCAAAATCGCGTAGATCGGCTTCCAATACACTCCCGTGCTCTCCATGGCCACATGGGTGCAGCCTTCAGAGAGCAACCATTCGCGCAGACCCACCAGCTCTCGCGTAGTGGTGCCGAATGTTCGCATTTGCTTCTGGACTTTCCCGTCCCGGCGAACCATCAACAAGCAAGCCACTACCGTGGCCTGATGTACGTCCAATCCGCAACCGCGTTCGATCAGAGTTTGCATAACGCCTCCATCGGAGGCGATTGCTGCGCCGCAGGTCTGGTGCAGACACTGTCATGCGTCCTTCCCGTTTGCGGGTGCGACAAAAGGTGATACCTTTACCGGCGCGGGTCAGTCTTATCGGCGGGATCTGTGTCATCACATAGGCTACCGACCTTCAAGCAATCGCCAACCACGGATGCTTGTATCACAGACTGACCCGTTTCTACGTCGCTAGCCCGCTGAACCCTATTTTCATGCTTGGTGGCGCGCCAGAGGCGCATGAGGTCTTATCGGAAACGCCTCGGATCGAGTTTCAGCCCTTCGCGAAGTGTCCTGCCCGAGGCGTTTCCGATCAAGGCTAGCGACAAACCGGGAGTTATCCGTCAAGGTTTGACATTGCCGCGCAGTCTTGGGTCTCGGATCAAGGGTCCATTGGGTTCTGCGGTGGTGGTCAACACTTACCTCGATAAAAATAATCCTTGCATGAGGATAATCATCTCATCTGCTGGTTGCCCACGCGGGGCAGCGAGCTTGCGACGGAGGGAATTTCTATGATTCGTAAACTGATTGCCACCGACAACGACATTGCAACGACTATTCTTCGATTGGTGCTCGGAGTGATCTTCTTCGCCCACGGCGCCCAGAAGATGCTCGGATGGTTCGGTGGATACGGCTTCACCGGTACGATGGGCTTCTTCACGGGAGTCATGCACATTCCGGCCGTATTCGCATTTCTGGCCATTGCCGCGGAATTCTTCGGCGGATTGGGTCTTATCTTCGGACTGCTCACTCGCGTTGCGTCCTTTGGAATCTTTTGCAACATGATCGTGGCCGTCGCGATGGTTCATGGTCGATTCGGCTTCTTTATGAACTGGACTGGAGCACAGAAGGGAGAAGGTTATGAGTACCACCTCCTCGTGCTGGCGACTACGGCCTTTCTGATGATCCGCGGCGCAGGAGCAGCTTCCGTCGATCTCTTGTTGTCTTCCCGCGCGAACAACGGGATCAAGGCCCGGCCCCAAGCTGCCTGATTAGGAAAACATAATGAAAAAGAGCCCTCGCATTACAGCACCTCGGCTCTGGCTGGTGATTACGAAGAGCTATCGTGCGCTAAGCCTGCTGGCTGAGCAGAGTATCGCCAACGCAGGGCTATGCCTCACGGATTTCGCGGCGCTGGAAGCTCTCTTGCACAAAGGTCCGCTCACGATTTCGCAAATTCAGGAAAAGGTGCTGCTAGCCAGCGGCTCGATGACCGCCGCAGTCGACCGTCTCGAGAAACTCGGGCTGGTTGTACGCAAGGCGAGCCCAAGTGATCGACGGGCGCGGGTCGTGGAACTCACGGCGGAAGGTAAACGGCTGGCGGCATCGTGCTTCAAACAGCATGCAAAGGACCTTGATGCGCTCATGTCAGCACTGTCCGAAAAGGAGATGGAACAACTCTACGGATCGCTTAAGAAGCTCGGGCTGCTCGCAGCAGAAAAACTTGAGGAACAAGAAACACAGTTTAGGAGCAGTAAGGAACGAGCTACAAAATGATCACGGAGTTGGGCGGGACCACAAATTGACTTGGGACCGCACCAGAAGGGATAAAAAGGGAAATGCTGAAAATTGGAATCATCGTCGGCAGTACGCGACCGGGACGGAAAGCCGCGGCCGTTGCAAAGTGGGTGCTCGATATCCTGAAACACCGCAAGGACGCAGAGTTTGAGATTGTTGACATCGAGGATTACAAGCTGCCGCTCCTCGATGAGCCCGTACCACCTAGGGTGCATCAGTACAGCAAGCCGCACACGAAGACTTGGAGCGAGAAAATTGCCTCGCTCGATGCCTACATTTTCGTCACCCCCGAATACAACCATGCCACCTCGGCGGCGTTAAAGAACGCGATCGATTTTCTCTTCCACGAATGGAACAACAAAGCGGCGGGATTTGTCGGATATGGCGGCGCTGGCGGTGTCCGGGCGGTGGAGAACTTGAGGCTGGTGATGGGTGAAATCGAGATTGCAGACGTGCGAGCCCAAGTGGCGCTTTCGATGTTTACCGACTTCGAGAACTTCACGACCTTTAAGCCGCACGAACAGCACGACAAGGCCGTGCATGCGATGGCAGATGAAGTGATCGCTTGGGGAGGAGCACTGAAAGCATTAAGGGGAAATCCTTGAAAGCAATATCCGCATAGTTCGCGCTTAAGAAGCTCAGAAGCTGTTCGCAGCGGAAAAACTTGACGAACAAGAAGCAAAGGTTAAAAGCAGCAAGGAACGAGCTACGAAATGATCACAGAGTTGGGCGAGACACAAATGCAAATTGGCATTGATAGCTTCGCAGCGGCATACGACGACGCCAGCCTTGCTGTCAGCGCGCCGGACCGTCTGCGCAATTTGGTCGAACAGATCGAATATGCCGATCAGGTTGGTTTGGACGTGTTTGGAATGGGCGAACACCACCGTCGGGAGTACCTCGATTCGGCGCCCGCAGTCATTCTCGGAGCAGCGGCGGCACGAACCCAACGCATACGTCTCACTAGTGCTGTTACGGTCCTGAGCTCGGCCGACCCGGTACGGGTGTTTCAGAACTTCGCCACTCTCGATCTTCTTTCGCAAGGCCGGGCGGAAATGGTTGTAGGTCGCGGTTCTTTCATCGAGTCCTTTCCATTGTTTGGGCTAAAGCTGGAGGACTACGACTCGCTTTTTGCAGAGAAGCTCGACCTGCTGCTGAAGATCCGTGAGAACGAGCACGTCCACTGGTCCGGCAAACATCGGGCTGCCCTGACAGGCCAGGGCGTCTATCCGAGACCGGTACAGAATCCTTTACCGATATGGCTGGGAGTTGGCGGGACTCCACAATCGTTCGCTCGCGCCGGCGCGCTTGGCCTTCCTTTAATGGTCGCAATCATCGGCGGTGAAACGCGGCGCTTCCGATCGCTCATTGATCTCTACCGAGAAACCGGCAAGCGGTTCGGACACCCGCCCGATCGACTGAGAGTCGGTGTACACGCCCTGGGCTATGTCGCACCTACGACGCAAGAGGCCAGCGATGACTTCTTTCCGGGCTACGCCCGTGCGGTCGCCTCTGTCGCGAGGGAGCGCCGATGGCCGGCCGTCACGCGTGCTGACTTCGACGCGCAGCTAACTCCGGAGGGCGCACTGCTCGTCGGCGATGCCGAAGAAGTAGTAGAGAAGATCGTTCGGCACAGTGAAGCGCTGGGTGGTATCTCCCGCCTCACTTTTCAAATGAACGCGGCCTCTTTACCTCATGCAGAAGCTCATGCAAGCCATCGAAGCGATTGGCACCCGCGTCGCCCCCGCGCTGCGCGAACGACTCGCAGACCAATCCAAAGTACACAAGCTACTCTGCGAAGCAGCGATGTAGTCGACGCGGATTTGTCCAAGCACTTCGACACGATTCCGCATGCGGAACTTTAAAGCCCGTGGCGCGACGCATCGTGGATCGAGACATGCTGCATCTGATCAAGATGTGGTTGAAGGTTCCAAAGATGTGATCAGCCAGGGCTCCCCACTTTAATCTTCGGGTTTGGGTACGGGGTAGACGTGACGTCTTGTTGTAACAGGTCGGCAGAGACTCACGGGTGTGGAACATGTTTTCTCTTGTGGAAACGGTCTTGCGTCACGATTTGAGTCCTGAGTTACCGTCGTAACTCCTCAAAGGTAACACCTCGACCAAAGAAATTTGCGGAGACGCAGTTTCTGCGGCGGCTCACGAGTGAGCTAAGTTCTCTCGCTGGCACGAATTCTGAGCTACGTTAGCACAGAATCGAACGCTCCCACTGGCGGCAGCACGGCAAGTCTGTGTTGGCATCGCGTTTGCACTATAGGTAGGAAACTCCCCCGCATAGGTTATGACAAAACTTTTCCACGCTCTCTTGTTGTGCGGCTTGTTCATAGGCTGCTGCTTCGCGCAAACGCCAACCCTCAAGGTTTTGCCTTGGAATGACCACCCAGGGGCGGTGTCACTTACCTTTGATGACGCGAGACCCGTGCATTTGGATGTAGTGGTTCCGGAGCTAAACAAGCGCCATCTGCGTGGGACTTTCTTTGTCATTATCTCCAAACTCACCCGGTCGGATGACTGGAGAAAAACGCAGTTGCAGGGGCACGAGGTCGGCAATCATTCGGTAAGCCATGAGCACCCCGTCGCATTGAGCAAGGAAAGCGAAGAGAAACAGGTAGGAGATGCCACGAAGGTTCACGGCGAGAAAAAGTTTGCATGGGAAGCACCGACCCCGGTCCCGCATGGTGTGGTTCTCAAGATCATGGTGGATGGTACGAGTCGCCCATTAACCCAAAGCCATGTTTAAACGTACAACAAAAGTCGTCCTCCTGATAGTGACTGTGGCGGTAATTTCTACCTCCTCGCAAGCGGAGACCCCAGTCTGCTACTCATGCTTTTTCCAGGACGCAGGCATTCAGCCGGACCAGAAACTTATTCCCTATTTCCAGTCATTCAAAACCGCAGATGCGCTTGTTGCCGGGGATGTACGCTTCATTCTTTGGCGTGCGACGGGAAAGGAAGATTGCGGGGTCTTGGATATCTATCGCAATGTAACCGGGGATGCTGACCGTCAACTGACTGCTAACGCAAACGTCGGTTTTTCCGCAGCGGAATGCGGTCAAGGGGGTTCTAGGGCGCTGGAACAGGCTTCCAAGTTCGCTAAGATTGCGGGGCGCGATTCCGAAGCGACCGCTCTACACGAGTTAGCCAAAGGAAATTTTCGCCCGAAGTTTGAGGACGAGGAGATTAAGACCTCTCTGATTGTGCCGCCAAGCGCGACGACTCTAGTGCTTGGCGAGTCAACAATTCAATTGACACCCGGTATGCGTGTGGGGACGCAAGTGGAACGCGTGTATCGCGACTGGCTCGGCTATGCATGGGAAGGCACGCATTTACTCTCGTGGGACCTGACTAGGAAGCAGGTAGCTTTGCCTATCGTCCGGGATGATGGTAACCACGCACACCACGAGGGGGCGCTCGTCGCCGAGCTACAGCGTATGACGGACGTGAGCGTGACACCGCTGTTTGGCACCTTGATCGCCAGAGATGGAGAAAAGTGGTATGGCCCGGACGAGAAGGGTGTGTTTCGTTTCGAAATCTTGGATGACAAGATTGAGTACCCGACCACACACACGTTCAATAACGTCGGCTGGATTACGGATACGCACGGTATCTCCGCCATAGTGAGCCAAGCCCTCGAATACAAGTCGCAGTTGGTGGTTGGTTGTGGCGACTATGAGGGAAAAGTGAAGGCAGCCTATTACCTTGCTCAAAAAGGCGTGAACGTGGTCTTCCCCGGCGACCGATTCGAGTACCAGTTGATTGGCTACAAAGGTGAGGGCGTCTTGATGGGAACCGCACCCATCAAGCGGGTCGATGGAATTCCGGTGATTGGGCACCAGCCCGTCAGTTTCTCATTGTCCGAATTGATTGTGGCCGAAGACACTACCCAACGATATCCCACTCAGTATTACGACGCTGCCGCCCGCTACTTCCGGCAACTTAGCAAGTTTGTGCGCCTGAATGTTAAGTACGTCTTGGTTGATGATGAGAATCAGTTGGATAAGGTTCTGGAACAAGCTTCCTCAGTAGTTGCCGTGCGGATTAGAACCGATAAAGAGGACGCCGCTCTTCGCCAATGGTTGCTGAGCTCGCCAAAGAACCGCGCCATTCTCTTTCATTCAGGGTTGTATCCCTGGGCGCAGGGATTGTTCGCGGATTTTTCTAGTCAGGTCACGTTTGGCGATCTGCGCCCGAGGTTCCAATGAAACTCTGCGCACTAATTCCGGCGAAGGATGAACGGTTAGGCATTGGCAGGACCCTCAGTAGCATCCTCGCGGCGGGCTTAGACCCGGCTGACGTCTATGTAGTTGACGACGGCTCTAGCGATGGCTCGGGGGATATTTCCCATTCGTTTGGTGTAAACGTCTTGTGTAACGAGAAGAATATCGGTAAGGCCAGTTCCATTGCGCGAGGGACGGAGCACTTTGGGTTGTTGGAACATTATGACATCATCGCGTTGATGGATGCGGATACGGAGGTCTGCAAGGAATACTACACCGCGGTGAAGGAGAGTTTCAAAGATCCCTCTGTAGTTGCCGTCTGCGGAAGACCGCAAAGCGTGCCCTATAACTGGCTGACCGCCTATCGGTGCTACAGCTACTACATGACCCACTCTGTCTATCGTAGCGGGCAGACCGCGCTTGGAGTGATCACCGTCGCACCGGGCTGCTCCACTAGTTTTCGGACCGATACTTTCAAGCAACTGGACTGGTGCAAGGACACTATCGTCGAGGATATGGATTGCACTATTCAAATGCACAAACGCAATATGGGGAAGATCATCTATCAAGAAAAGGCGATGGTCTACACGCAAGACCCAAGGTCCCTGCGGGACTACATCAAGCAAACGAACCGCTGGTATACCGGGGCGTGGCAGGTAGGAAAGAAACACCACATGTTCACCGGGGTGAGCAAGGTTGACTTGGAGTACAAACTCCTGCTGGGCGAAGCGCTTATCCTTTCAATCGTGCTCTGCTTGCTTCCGTTGTGGGCGTACCTAGTGCCTCGTAAGTTGTTCATGTTCGTTACCATAAATTCGCTAGTTCTCATGTTTATTTCCTTGTTGGCTGGGTGGGACAGCAAGAGAAAAGACGTCATTCTTTTCTCGCCGTTGTTTGTGCTGTTGCAGACGCTTGACTTGGTTATTCTTCTGCGCAGTTTTTGGAAAATCGTGGTGTGTGGTAGGCAGGAACATGCTTGGAACATGGTAGCTCGCTATTAGCTATTCCTGCCCGTTGCTCGTAGATCGGAAGTGGGGAGCAGTGTTGAAGAGGTTATACAGACTCGTGAGCTTGTTGTTCTTATTCCTCACGATGGTTTGTGGGTGCATGCTCACGGCGAACAGCCAAGAAGTACCCCATGCGGTTAAGGGCAGCGTGCTAGACGGTGTCGCTTTACCAGGAGAAATGTGGTCAGTAACTGGGTTCTTGAGTCCAGTAGAGAAGGGCAACATTCAATCAGAGAACTACTTTGAGCAACGTGCTGTGATATTTGCTACTTGGCATAACTCGATAACGCTGACGCCCTACGCCGGGTTGGGCCTGGGCTTTGATACAACGGGCTACAGTTGGAACAATAAGATTCAGACTGGCGTCGGTTTCAAGGTAAATAAACGTGTCCGCTTTGGCACTCTCAGCGCGGGAACGGCATACGGTCAGGAGAACCGTTTCCGGAACGCGGACGGGTTCAAGGCAGCTGGCGGACGGATGGATTTCATTTCAGATTGGTTTGGCTGGAATGATGCCTCTGAAAAGGAGAATCGCTTTCCCGGTTCGACGTGGGCCATCATCGGACACTACTCCCCGGTTGAGCAAGGCAACTTGATTGAGCGCGGTTATATTACGCAAGGCTTCGTTCTTAAGCGGTTTGGTACCAAGGCACTTATACCTTACGGTGATCTGACTGTCGCTCATGATAGCAAGGGCTTTGACTGGGAGAATCTGGCCAGACTTGGCGGTGGTGTGAAGCTGAGCCTCCCCTACACGGAGATTGGTGCGGGCTACGTGCACGAGACTCGTTTTAACTCAGGCGTCCGGGTAGATGGCATAAAGATTTTCATCAATGGTTCTCACAGCTGGAATTGGTTCGGGAGGCGGTACTAACATGGATGTCCCCAGTTACGGTTTCAGCATCACGTTCGCGGTTCATCTGGTCGCGAGCCAGATTTCAAAGCGGCCTTATATCGCGGTAGTCATCGCGGCGGTACTCCTTGGGGTGCTGCTGCTGAAACCAATTCCTCCTCCTCCCTCCCCTCCGACGCCGTCAGTTCCGGCAACTTGGAGTAGCAAGTAGCCGTTTTGGCCAAATACTTTGTGCATTGAGGAAAGTATGGAGCAAGTGTTGTTCGCATCGCTACCGTCGCCACAGTCGCGTTGGAAGTCCTTCCTGGCGGGCTGGGGTATGCAAGCCACTTTCGTCGCGACCCTGCTTGCGTTCAACGCCCTATTCCCGCAAGCGATTCCGCGAGCGAAAAAATACGTGGTGACGAACCTGGTGGCTTACGAGCCGCCCGTAGTCACGGAAGCGCAGCCAGTTAATCCACGCTTGACCGTCAAGATCAAGCCCGTGAAGTTGCCCGTCATCGAGACGCCCACAGTCGCCAAGATAGTGTTACCAGCGCCGGTGCGGAAGCGGGTGGAACCGGAGCCTGATGTTAAGCCTCCCGAGATCAAGCTTGATTCCAGCAAGCTGCCATTGCTCCCAAATGCGCCAACCGCCAAGGTCGCAGCGACCAATACATTCTCCACGCCCACGAAAGAAGCGCCCACGACTACGAAGCCAGCGTCGCAAGTCCAGACTGGCGGCTTCGGCGATCCCAACGGCGTCCCTGCACACGAAGGCAAGGGTGCTGTCAACATCGCCGCAAAAGGCTCATTTGGGTTGCCCACAGGCGTGGGCTTCGGCAACGGACTCGGCGGAGCCAAAGGCACGCCCGGCGTGGGCATTGTCGGCAACGGCACTGTTCAGTCGTCAGGATTCGACAATCACGTTGCTGGCCCGGTGCGGAAGCTCGGAGTAGCAGCCAGTAACACGCCTACCAATCCGGTGGAGATCGTCTCCAAGCCCAAGCCGCTCTATACCGACGAAGGGCGCAAGTGGAAAATCGAGGGCGAGGTACGGCTAGAAGTGCAGTTCACGACCACCGGAGAAGTGCACGTGGTCAAGGTGCTGAAGGGTTTGGGGTACGGCTTGGATGAACAGGCTGTAAGAGCTGCCGAACAGATCAAGTTCAAGCCAGCGTTGCATGAGGGTCAGCCTGTCGATTCGACGGCTGTTGTCCACATAATTTTTGAGTTGGCATAGGGAGAGACATGAAAACTTCAGTGAGGCTCTTGTGCAGTATGGTAGTGCTGGTGGTGCTTGCGCTGTCGGCGCACGGTCAGCAGCCAACCGATTACAACTTCAAATTAAGCAAGAAAGACTTTCCGTCGACTAACTCCGACGTTCCTATAAGGGTAACGGTAACTGTGTCCCCACCGATGCTGACCTCAATCAGCCTCAGCGCACCGAGCGCGGTCGGGGGAAACACAGTCCAGGGCCGGGTGACGTTGAACACGGCTGCACCGTCCGATCTCGAAGTAACCATGGCGGCAGACCCGCTCAACGCAGCTACGGTGCCTAGTAGCGTCACAATCAAAGAGGGCGAAACCAGTGCGCCGTTCACGGTGACCACCCCGCTGAGCAAGGTGACAGTCGGCGGACAGGACTCTGCTGTCGAGATTTACGCCCACTATGAAGTTACCAAGCACGTTGGACTTGTCATTCTAGCGCCGGTCTCGTTCGACCGCATGATTGACCGGGTGGTTGATCGCGAGCACTCCTTCATGGAGAGCGTCAAGCAGCTACATCCGTTGGCTGAGACGTACATCCAGAACATGCACGAGGACAAGGATCACAACGTCCTACCCGTCAGCGACCAGTATTTCCTCGGACGCTTGAGCCTGGCCGAGACCACTGCAGACCAAGTCTTCGAGAAGGACAAGCCGAACAAGTCCCGCCATTTCCTAAGCCCGTTCACGATGTTGGCCGGCGCTTTCCAGCGGAAATACGTGCCGCAGGGCTTCGCGCAGATGATCGTCCTCGACCGGAATTTCCAGAAGAGTAATTATTACTTCGAGTTCGTGCGGCAGGAGTTCCTGGGCGAAGTCAAGTGCATTGTGGTTGACGTGCAGCCTAAGGAACACTCGCCCAAGGGCTTGTTCGCCGGGCGCATCTGGGTGGAGGATCGCGACTTCAACATCGTCCGGTTTAACGGTACCTACACCAACGGCTCGAACTACAACTCGTACCTGCACTTCGATAGCTGGCGCATGAACATGCAGCCGGGTGTCTGGCTACCATCCTATGTCTATAGCGAGGAGACGGAGAAGCACCATTCAACCCCGCCGTTTACGCAGCCGCGCTTCAAGGCGCAGACCCGGTTGTGGGACTACGACGCCATCCGCATTAAACACCAATCGGAATTCACCGACGTGCGGGTGGATGCCGTCCGTGACGAGAGTGAAGGTGCTCCTCAGGACGACATGCCGCTGGAGGCGCTGCGCAACTGGGAACGGCTGGCTGAGGATAACGCAGTCGACCATCTCCAGAAGGTCGGCCTGCTTGCGCCTCCGGGACCGGTGGATAAGGTTCTTCAGACCGTGGTGAACAACCTTATCATCACGAACAAGCTGGAGATTATACCCGACGTGCGCTGCCGCGTGCTGCTGACGACGCCCGTCGAGTCATTCACCATCGGGCACACCATCGTCGTGAGCCGGGGATTGCTCGACGTGCTTCCGGATGAGGCTTCGCTCGCCATGATGTTGTCGCACGAGCTTGCTCACATCGTGCTCGGGCACAAGATCAACACAAAGTTCGCCTTCAACGATCGCTTCTTCTTCCCGGATACGGTCACGTTCCAG
>WNFB01000919.1_pt1 | contig 31245 bp, 24 predicted proteins | sample 5400501 | NCBI WGS metagenome assembly WNFB01 (sample SAMN13153341, study PRJNA577476) | soil metagenome | isolation source: 200 cm saprolite under Douglas fir tree site 2 hole 1 | place: USA:California | collected 2015-04-18
CGTTCGACTCATCACCGCGTTGAATCATACGCCACAAGATCAAATGGCGTAAAGGAGGACATCTTTCATGGCTTCAACAAGTATCCGCGAAGTCACAACCTCGGCGACTCTTGAGGAGAAAAAGAAGCTCCGCAAAGAGTTCAACTACTTCGATATGATTTTCTACACCCTCTCTGCGCTTATCGGCCTCGATACACTTGGCGCCTTTGCCGCAAACGGGGAGCAAGCCCTCACCTGGATGGTTATTGCTGCTGTAGCGTTTCTGTTGCCCTACGGGCTGCTCACCGCAGAAGTCGGCAGCACCTTCACCCAGGAAGGGGGTATGTACGAGTGGTGCAAATTGGCAGGAGGGCGCTTCTTCGCCGCCATAGGTGCCATGCTGTACTGGATTTCCAATCCACTCTGGGTAGGTGGTTCGTTGTCGGTAGCGGCTATTGCTGCCATCAAGCTCTTCTGGTTTGGCAGCTTGACTTACAAGTTTGGCGGAAGTAGTGGGATCGATGCCGTTGTCGAAATGGCCATCGCCCTGGTCTTCATCTGGGGAACCACCTGGTGCGCCATCATGTCCCTGAAATTTGGCAAATGGCTCTCCGTCTTTGGCTCCTATATCAAACTGGCTCTCCTCGCTTTATTCGTGGTTCTCGCATTGGTCTTCATTATTAGTGGCAAGTCCAACGGCGCGAACCTCAACCCTGCCAACCTGGTTCCCTCCAACTTTAGCTTGATTGTGAGTGTTATTCTGCCTATCATCATTTTCCAGTTTGTAGGCTTTGAATTGCAAAATGGTGCCGGGGAAGAGATGCACAACCCGCAGCGTGATGTGCCGCGCGCGATCATTCGTTCAGGCATTATAACAGTCGTTGCGTATGGCGCTTTTCTCGTTTTCATCCTGCTTGCCCTCCCCAAGAGTCAACTCACCAATGTAGGCGGCTTCGACAGCGCCTATCAGAGTGTTAGCACTGTGCTAGGGCCTGTTGCCACTCCCCTTGGCTGGCTTGTCGGGCTGGCTATTGTGCTTGCCGTGGCTTCCAGTGGTGGAACCTGGATCATCGGTGCAGACCGTACGTACGCAATTTCCTCGCTCGATCGCACTGCTCCCAGGTTTTTGGGGCGTTTCAGTGGCAGATATGGTACCCCCATCGCTGTCAATACCATGACTGGTATCGTCGCAACCATAACAATGGCAGCGGCGATTTCGATCACAGAGTTTGCCACCTCTGGAGGGAATCTTGCGGCGCTCTTCGCTGTGGTGATCGGCTTCACCATCTCGACGACGACTCTTTCGTACCTGTTCATCTTCCCTTCATACCTGATCCTGCGCTACAAATATCCCAATGTGCATCGTCCCTATAGGGTGCCGGGCGGTATGGTAGGGGCGTGGATTGTAACGCTGTTCCCGCTCGCGTTTGCAGCGATTGGCAGCTACTTTATTCTTATTCCAGCTACGATCTATGTCGCTGGCATTGATAAAACGACGTACATTGTGACCCAGTTTGTGGCTTTAGGTGTCATTTTCCTGCTGGCCGCCGTCTTCTACGTCTGGGGGCACCTGGAGAAGCGCAACCAGGACGTGGTGGTCGAGTTGAACCTTGAGACCATGTCAGAGGTGGCTGTTAGCGCTGGCGGTGAATAGCAAATACATTGCATGGATTAGTGGGTGACCCTCGCTAGGGCAAGGGCCTAGGCGAGGCCAATCCACCGGAACAACCGCAAGGGTCGTCCTGCCAGTAACGTGAGAACGTTATAGTAGGGGCGACCCTTGCGGTCGCCCTGGAAGCCACGCACCGCATAGTTCGGCGTTCCTTCACTTGGGGCGATCCTTGCGGTCGCCCTGTCCGGTCATTCTGCCTGGCTACAGAGCATGGTCGCGATTGTCAACGGCATAGATCTGACCTTGCGGTCGCTCCGCTTGGTCCTAAGGGTGAGTTTTTATGCCTTCAGCCAGAGGAAAAGCGTTTCCTTTCTTTCCAGTGTTATTGGCCTTTGCTGCTGCAGGCGGTCTGGCAGCGCTGGCAGTGCGCTTCTATCGTCGTCCCTGGGAAACTGTCCTCGCTGTGATTCGCGGGGGCTTGTTGCTGGCCGGTATACGTGAGGAAGCGTGTAATCTGGACGGTGTAGCCATGCACTATTATTGTGCCGGGCGGCGTGGCACGCCGATTGTGCTGATTCATGGCCTTGGCAGTTCCGCCGAGACCTGGGCCGCGCTGATACCGCTGTTGAGCAGGGAATACCTGGTGTACGCACCTGATATGCCAGGTTTTGGCAAAACGCCCCTGGCTCCGGAGGGAGCCACTATCGGCACGCATGTCCTCTACCTGCAACGCTTTCTCGATGCGCTCGGCTACCCGCGTGTGACGCTCGTTGGCAATTCAATGGGCGGTTGGATTGCCACGCGCTTCGCGCTGGAACACCCCGAACGTGTCGAGCGCCTCTTTCTGCTCAACAGCGCAGGCTTGAGACGCGAGGGTATGCACAGTCCGTATGCCGTGGATCGTGCCGCAGCGCGGCGTACGCTTGAGTATACCCTGGGATTTTCATTGCCGGTCCCTAAATTTATGCTGGATGCCGCTGTGCGCGAATCGCAAATTCCGGCTTATACTGGTTTCATGCGCAACTATGACCCACGCGAAGAGCTGGATGAAGTGTTAGCGGATGTGCGGGTCCCTACAACCATCATCTGGGGAGAACGGGACGGCTTGCTCCCCATCATGTGCGCCCATGATTTACAGAGCGGCATTGCCAACTCTGAACTGGTGCTTTTGCCGCGTGTTGGGCATATGCCGCAGGTACAGGCCCCGCTAAAGGTAGCGCGTCTCATTATGGAGGCCACCTCATAAGCATGTATCATCCGTTTTGATCACCGATACAAGCGATACAAACGACACAAATGACACAAGTGACACAAAATCCTGAATGTCCCTCGTTGGCTTTCGTTCTGTAACTCTATCTCCCAACGACCTGGCGCAACTCACTCACCACCTGCTCCAGTTGTGAAGATGCATCAGAGGCGGAGATTGCGCCATCAGCGAGTTGCTCATTGACCTGGTTCGTCACCTTGATAGCGGTTGCCAGCTTCTGGTTACTGGCGGTTTGATAATGCGCCGCTTTTTCGATATACTGCGCTGCGACGATCATTTGAACTACTACCTGTCGCATTGACTCTACATTATGATAGTTCCAGTCCCGTATCAGACCCTGGCCTATTTCAGAGAGCCGGCGCGCGGCGATACTTGTCGCGTTGGTATAGTATTGCACCGATTGCAGGCCCACTTGCGAAGAATCCACAACCCATGTCTGCTCAGACGCTGCGCTTTCTTGTTTCGTCGCCAGCTTGTTCAGCGCCTCGCTATTGCTGCGCAGTCGCTCAACTGAACGCAGTATAGGTCGCGTGATGTATCGCCCCACAATGAGACCGATGATAGCAGCCAGCAGCAGTACTATAAACGCGATGATGATTGTGTCGGACAACTGCTGGTTGACGACTGCTGTCACTGTACTCACAGGACTGAGCACGAAGTATGTCCAGGGAACCATTGTGGAGGCACGCTGCGCTACTTGATACATCCCGGTTTGGCCACCAGGCGTCATCTGGAACGTTGTTGGTAGATGATTACCCTGCCCTATACCGGAGATCGTACTGTCTGCCAGCACGGGTACCTGACCGGTCGTGCCATAGCGTGCTTCGCTCGAAATAGCCTGCTGAACCTGGGACGCGAGCGGAGCAACAGCGGTGAACCGGCGTGATGGATCGGTATCGGCAATTCTTACACCATTCTGATCAAGAATGAAAGCGTAGCTCCCACTCCCATTAGCTTCCTGGTCTTTACTGACGATGTTCCAGATGAAATCAATATTCAGTGTCGCGCGTATGAAGCCCAGGTAGGTAGGCGTGGGTGTTGTTGTCGTGACAATTGGAGAAAAAATATCGACGAACGCTTTTTGCGTTTTGGGATTGTAGTAAACGGGCGTAATAAAGGTCTTGCCGGATTTTACTTCCTGTACGTCGCCAGGCGGCACCAGATATTGCCCGCGCGGCGCCGGTGGTGACGTGGTCGGGTAGTACAGCCGTACCTGACCCTGTGGATCAAAGAGCGCCCATATCGCATAGTGTTTGTCACGAAGGATGCCGGCGGCAAGTGCGTAGCCAGCATGAACCGTCAGGTCCTGGGTCGCAAGTTGGGAGGGAGTAGCCATAAATGCTACCAGGGAGGGAATCTGCGTCAACGTTTTCGCGTCGAGTAGCCGTTCATTCAGGTAGGTATCAATCAGCTGTACGCGCGACTTAACGTCGGTCTGCATTGCGGCGTTGGCCTGAGTAACCAGGGCCGGGCGTGAACGCAATTCGCTGCCGGCGACAGTGATCAATAGCGGCACGATTGCAGCGAGCATCAGCAGTAGCGAAATGCGCAAAGATAAGAGAAGCCTGCGCCTGTAACGGGGCCTCAACTGCTTTTGTGACATGGTAAATAACTCTCCTTCGCTAGTCCGTCTAACTAGATTTGCCCGATGACACCAGCAACTTCCAAATCGCGTAATAACGCGTATACTTCTCCCTCTCCACGTCCCGTCAGGCGTACTAATTCTGCTTTGGTGCGGTGTCCATCAATTAACAAAAACAGCTGTCTATGAGCACGAGAAAGGCCCCTGCGCTCGATCCAGACCAGGGCCTCATCGTAAGGAAGTACCGGGTAGGGAAGCCCACCTTCAGCCGGATGTGAACTCGCCCCGTCCATACCTGACCTTCCCGCTGTGATTGGACCCACCGGCTTGTGATTAGCCGGTGCCCGCGCGCGCAGCGTGGGGTCTGTAGAAAAGCCTCGAAGTGTTGGCGCCTCACCAGTTACAGCGGTCAGTGGCTGGGTAGTTTGTGTTGCGGCTGACGGAGTAAATGCGAATCGACAAGCGCCCCAGGTCTTGAGTACGCTGAAAGCGGAAAAACCAGTGTATTGACCAGCGCTTGCCTGGGTAACCTGTCCTTTAACGAAAATAATCATGCCCTGTTCAAGCATAGTGCCTGCATTTCGCTCAGCCGTCAATATACCCGTCTTGCGGCCAAGTTGAATGACCTCAATCACATTGGCGAGCCGATCCGTTGAGGTTGCAGGCTGCTGTGGCATGTACGTGATGCTCCAATGTGTGAAACTAGTGATAAGAAGTTCCTTTGTTTGAGTACCTGAACTGCATTTTTAGTTATTTGTACTGCCCTGTTAGACCATTTGTAGACACGAGCGGTCATGAGCTACTCAAGCATAACACATGAGAGACAATCTGACAAAATCGCAACAGTCAATAGGATATCTGACTCATCTTATTTCAACGTATTTCAGAGCTTTCTTGTGGCCTCGACAAACTTCAATTGGTAGTACTTTTTGGAAATACAAGATACTACCTCTTCCGAGAAGAGGGATGTGGATCGCAACATATATAATCAAGTAAGCCATTTCTCCTACTTGCTCGACTTCCAGATGCCACATGCGCTACTATAGAAAAGTTGAAATATTCAAAACATCAGGCTCTTCTCAAGATGCCTTGTGCGCTTAAGCTCCACATGATATACTGCTTGAGCGTCGAGGATTGCTAGTTATAGGAAGCAGGGAGCTATTGTCGATGGAGTCTCGAAAGCCCTCTCAATCACCTGGTTCGAATCCAGGTATGGGAGAACAGGCTGATAGCACACCACAAATGGAGCTTCTCTCGATTAACGACCTGGCTCGTTGCTGCTCCGAAGAGACCAACAAGTTTCTTAAGCAAAGCGTATCGAATGATCGTTACTGCTTAGAACTGTTTCGTCGTGCCATTGTCAGGCGTGATGACGATGCCTGGGTTTGCATCTACCAGCAGTATGCCCCACTCGTGCTTACCTGGGTCAACCAGCATCAGAGCGCGGTGCCTTTACTGGGGCAAGATGGAAGTGCCCCGCTTGTCAATGCCGCCTTTGCGAAGTTCTCGCAAGCGCTCACTCCTGCCAAAATGGATAATTTTAACTCGCTGGCTGCTGTTTTAAAGTATCTGAAGATGTGCGTCCACAGCGTGATAGCTGACGAGGTGCGTTCACGCCAGGCGCGCCAGTATGAAGAGGCCCTGGAATCAATAGAGCATGAACCAGCTTCGGATGATCCTGCCGATGATGTCGTGTCCAACATCTCAGCACAAGGCTTGTGGCAAGTCATTCAAGAGGAACTAAACGGCGAAGATGAACGCGTATTGATCTATCTGGCGTACATTCATGGCATGAAACCGAGTGAGATTAGCAGCCAGCATAGCCGGCTCTTTCCCTCGGTTGAAGACGTATACCGCATTAAACGTAACGTATTAGAGCGGCTACGACGCAATCGTCGACTACAAATGCTGTTCAAACATCAATATTCGTAATGTCTCGTAAGCTTGAAACATTTGTCTGTCTCAAAAAGACAAATGCAAAAATACTGACTCTGTTCGTTTATTCAGGTGAAAAGGACAAAAAAAGCCTGCTGAGAAACGTGCAGCTTACCGGCGAAAAGGGGAGGGACGCCTGTATACTGCCAGGTACTTTACTCAGCGGGGGGTGGCACTTGCGTTGCATCGCAAGCGAGGTATTCAGCCAGGGCCACCCAGCCAATATCCTATGTTTAAAGGAAATGCTGATGGAGTGTAGTGAACCAGGGATCATTCGCGATGAAGAACTGCTTGCCTATCTGGCGGGGGAGAGGGTACGGCCAGTCGTTCAGCAGCATCTTTCACGGTGCCAGCGCTGCTCGTCATTGTTAGCAGACTATCGTCGAATGGAACTCTCGCTTACCAGTAAACTCTACCGGTGGGATTGCCCACCCAATCAAATACTCGGCGAATACCAGCTAGGGTTGCTCAGCAACGATCTTGCTACGGCCATCAATGTGCACCTGGATACCTGCGTGCTCTGTGCCGCAGAGGTGGCAACGCTCGTGGAATTTCTGGCTGATGACCCTGTGCTCGTTGAGCGTGTATCAGTTCAGCCCTCCTCCCTGAATAATCATCGTCCTGCCCCGCAGGAAGTGAAACGGCTTGCGGATCGCCTGCATGATCGGCCGGGTATCCAGATTCGGCGCATCATTGCCAGCTTGCTGCCTCCACAGCCTCGTTTTGCTTATCAGCGTAACCTGGTAGGCTCTGGAGTCTGGCCTCGTCGTTATACTGCTGAGGATTTCAGTATCTCCATACAGATCGAGCGGGGTACAAGCCGTAGAGACGCTTTGCAATTGATCGGTTTTGTCACCCGCAAGGGATCATCCTTAGAAGCGCTTCAGGGGATACCGGTGGTCCTTTCGTCACCGGTAAGCGCTGCGCATACACAGAGTATCGATGAACTTGGTAACTTCATCTTCTCATCGATTTCTCCTGCGACCTATACGCTGGAGTTACAGCTCCCTGAAAGTACAATTGTGATTGAACAACTGCCGGTTGCTCTACAGGATTGATCCTGTGGTTCTATCCTGTAGAACGTACAGGGTGTGTCAGAGTAACTCATTGTGTTTCAAGATGTTTCAGGAATGCACCAGGCGGGGCTTTCGATTGAAGCTGGCGAAACGAAACAACCTGGGTCCCATATCCATGACCCAGGTTGTTTCGTTTCGCCAGGATTCTAAAAGTCAACTTTCCATGACTCTTTGCAACCGCTATTCGGGATACTTCCAATATGCGCGATTCTGCGTTACAATCACTGTGAACTATACGATGTTCAAAACGTCTAAAATTGTAGATCTTACGCCTGTGCTTTCTTTCAGGTCGGAAACAGTATTCGCATGACGCCTCAACAACTGGTAGCTACCCTTTTAGAGATGGATGAGAAGCAGGGGCAGCGATTGCTACAAACATACCTTCCCACGTTCGATGATGTCTCCATTAACCTGCTGGTCAAATTGATGAAGCGCGAAGCCGATAACCAATGGGCCGGAGAATCGAAGATGTCGTTTATCCTGGCTGGGCACCTGCTCTTTATTGGTGAGACCATCAAGAGCAAGTATGCACATGCGCTGGGTTTGATGACGCGTGGGGATGCATTACGCCGTATCGACCGTTACCAGGAAGCGCTGCCGTTTTTAGATGCTGCCGGTGAGGAATTTCTGGAGATTGACGACGAGGTTGGCTGGGCACGTACACGAATCGGGCGTGTCAGCGCCTGCATGCAGCTAAACCGTACTTCCGAGGCGCTGCGCGATGCCGCTGCTGCTCGTGAAATCTTCATGCGCTATGCAAATCACCTGCGTGCAGGGCAGATTGATGTCAATGCCGCAATGATCAACTACGAACTGGGCCAGTATGACCAGGCGCTGCGGCTCTTCGACCGCGCTATTGAAACGTATGGCTTGCTGGGCGAAGGGGTTGATCTGTATATCGCCCGTGCCAAGGGCAACAAGGCTATCACTCTTGCAGCTATGGGCAAGTTCCGCGAGGCAGTAGCTTTACACGAACAGGCCCGCGCCACCTTTGCCGGCCAACAGGGGCAAGAGGTCGCCGTCGCGCGCGAGGAATTGAACATCGCCGCGATTTACGCAGCACAGGGGCACTTCAGCCAGGCCCTGCTGCTCTTCAATCGCAGTCGTGCCATCTTTCAAAGCCACGGCCTGCACTATCAAGCGGCAGAGGTTGCCCAGCAGACGTGTCTTTGTCTGCTGCGTCTCAATCGTACACGTGAAGCCTATGAGCTTGCCGGTGAGACGATCACCTATTTCCGTCAACCGCCGGTACACCGGGATAGCCTGGCACATTCGCTCATGTACCAGGCCGAAGCTGCCATGCTCGAGGGAGAGTATCGTGATGCCGACGAGAAGCTGCAGGAGGCCAGTATTCATCTGGAAGAGATCGGTTTCATGGGCCTTGCAGCCCTTGTGCGGCTGCAACAAGCCGAGCTGTACTTCGCAGATGGGGATTTAGATGCCAGCTTGCGCGAAGCTCGTCATGTCGCCGATGCCTTTGCTGAACAGGAAGCGCTGCCGCGACTGGCGCAAGCAGCGCTGCTGCAGGCGCGTATTCATGCAAATCTTGGAGATACGGCGAGCGCGCAATATCTCTGCCAGCAGGCGCTCGATATTGCGCAGGGTCAAGACTTGCTCGACCTCAAATATCGCTGTGATTACCTGCTCGGTCAGATTGCCGAGCATCACGGAGACCTGGAAGCAGCTGCATACTACTATGATCGTGCCGTCAAGGGGATCGACGATGTGCAGGGTCATCTTGTCATGGATGAACGCAGCAGTTTCCTGGAAGACAAAGGCGCTATCTACCAGCGAGCCGTGATCCTGGCGCTGAAGCGTGGCAATACCGACCAGGCGCTGGTCTATGTGGAAAAAGCCAAGTCACGCGTACTAGGCGATTACCTGCGGAACAATATCGATATTCGTTTGCGGGCCGGCGATCAAGCAGGAGAAGCCATCCTCGAGGACCTGGAGCTACTGCGCGAGGAGCAGGCCTGGTTCAGCAACATCGTGTACGAGGCGGAGAACGAAGCAAACCTGAGTGATACAGCCATCATGCGCATTCGTGCCATGCAGCCTGGCCAGGCGCGGCGGGAGATGCAGCAGCGGGAGCGCAGAATCGAACACTTGCTCGAGCAATTGCAGTTACGCCTGGCTGGTGACCTGGTATCCCGCTCGCGTTCTCAGTGGACGGACAGCATTGTGACATCGCTCCGGTCGAAACTAGACCACACGACATTGATGCTGGAATACTACCTTACCGGGCAAGACCTGTATATTTTCCAGATCACGTGCGATGGCATAGATGTACATGTCGAAAGGGATGCAGTTCCCAGGCTGGAACGCCTGCTCTCACTCTGGCGCGTCAACCTGGACTTAGCTGCGCAAGCGAGTGGAGCTAAGGATCGTGCTCAGGGCTTTGCGGGCTTACAGGAAAATAGCCTCGGGCTGCTGCAGCGCCTGTATGATCTGCTCTTAAGGCCTGTAGCCAGCAAATTGAGTACCTGTGAGCGCCTGACGATCGTTCCCTATGGCATGCTGCATTACCTGCCGTTCCATTGTCTTTTTGATGGAGTGCAGTTTCTCGTTGAGCGCCTGGACGTGTCCTATCTGCCTGCAGCAGCGCTGATGGACATTTGCCGCCAACGTGGACAGCGTATCGAGGCTAACAGGGTGCCTCTGAAGAGATCACTGGTAATGGCTCTTTCTGATAGTGGTCGGCTCGCTTTCGCCGTGCAGGAAGCTCAGGCAGTAGCAAAACAATTAGGTGCTCCCTGCATGCTCAATGAGGCTGCCACCACCACACTTTTGCGACAGGCAGGGCCCGGCAGCCCGATTGTGCATATCGCCGCTCACGGACTATCCCGGCTCGACGCTCCTAACTTCTCATATATCAGGCTTGCCGATCACCAGTTGAGTACCATCGAGGTCTTTAATCTTGATCTCTCCTCCTGTTCTCTTGTGACCTTGAGCGCCTGTGAGACGGGCCGTGCCACCGTAGGGGGCGTTGACGAAGTTATCGGCCTGGGACGCGGTTTCCTTTATGCAGGGGCTGCTTCGCTGTTGCCAACATTATGGAAAGTCGATGACGCCAGTAGCGCGGAATTGATGGAAATGTTCTACCAGGCGTTGTTGAGCGACTATGACAAAGCTGCTGCCCTGGCAGGTGCACAGCGTGCATTTCTGGCACGGGCACGTACTTCCATTCGCCCTTATCGGGTGCATCCTTACTTCTGGGCCGGTTTCCATTTGATCGGCGATCCGGGGCCACTCTAGTCGCTGGCCTGTAAGAAATTTCTGCCTGTAGAAAGAAGCTCATAGATCATGCGTGAGGCTATTGCCAACCCTTTAGCGTACTATGCCAGTCAGAGCTACATAACCGACCCGCGAGCATACGCGAGACTGTTTGAGAACGAGATGCGCCTGCGCGTGCCGCCAGCAATCAAGTGTTACACACAGGCTGGAGTGAGAATAGTTAATCTTGCTGCTGAAGAGGAGTTTTCATGAAACATCTCGTACCGGATTATATCTATACTCCCCAAGGTCTGCAATCCAATATGGTTGTCTCTATCACAGATGACGGGCGTATTGCCTCTATCAAGCCACAGGGGGAAACCAATCTACCACCCTCTGATGTTTCTGTTCTCCCAGGTGTAGCTCTCCTCCCAGGCTTTGTCAACACCCACAGCCACGTCTTTCAGCGCGCATTGCGTGGGCATACCCATCGTCCTCTCTCGAAACAGGATACCTTCTGGACGTGGAGAAGCGCAATGTATGCCGAGGCGCAGCGATTACACCCCGACTTGCTCTATGAGAGAGCCCTGGCTACCTATCGTGAGATGCTGGCGGCTGGCTATACCAGCGTAGGTGAGTTTCACTATGTACATCATCAACCTGGCGGGCGGCCTTATGCTGATCCAAATGCCATGTCTGAAGCGATCATACAGGCGGGGCGTGATGCGGGCATCCGGGTCGTCCTGCTCATGACGGCCTATGCGCAGAGCGGTTTTAATCAACCACCGGAGGAAAGTCAACTCCGCTTCTGCGATTCCTCGGTCGATGCTTACCTCGATCGTGTCGAGGCATTGCGCGTCACGGGTGTACCTATCGGAGTAGCTCCTCATTCTGTGCGTGCAGTACCGGAAGGTTGGTTTCGCGCAATTGCCGGATATAGCAAGGACCACCGTCTCCCGCTGCATGTCCATGCTGACGAACAGATGGCAGAGATCGAGCAATGCTATGCTGTGTACGGCTGTACACCAATCGAGCTGCTTGAGCGTTTCGGCGTATTGGGAGCATTGACGACAATTGTCCATGCTACCCATGCCGATGCCACTGAGGTTGCATTACTCGCGCAGCGCAGTTGTACCGTCTGTGTCTGTCCCACCACGGAGGGCGATCTCGGAGATGGCATCGCTCCCTACGCAGAACTCCTGGCCGTGCACATTCCGCTGGCTATCGGTTCGGACAGCAATACGCGTCTGGACCCTATCGAAGAACTGCGCTGGGCGGAATATTCTGCTCGCATGCGCTACCAGCGGCGGCGTGTGCTGGTCGCTGATGAGCTGGCGTCTCCTGGTCCGCTATTGCTGGATTATGGCACCCGTCGTGGCGCAGCTGCTCTCGGCATAGAGACAGGTGTGATTGCTCCAGGAATGCATGCTGATTTTGTCGCGGTGGATATGCATCATCCATCGCTGGTAGGTTGGACTGCAGCAGATTTTCTGGATGTGTTCTTCTTTGGAACGTCTTCAGAAGTCGTGGTGGGGACGTGGGTACAAGGGAAGAAGGCGTTTTAAGTAAGAGGGAGACTCTATCTTCCTCTTCTTGGCCTCTCCCCTGGCTTCGGTTCCAGCGCAGGAACCTCTTCTATCAAACGCACTGTTTCCGCAATGGCCCGGTCCAGTTGTGGGTCGGCCTTGTTAACGTAGTCCTGCGGTGCGATGTCGACCTCGATGTCAGGATCGGTACCATAGTTCTCAACGTTCCAGCCTACATCCTTAAACCAGATCGCGGCTTCGGGTTGTGTTGTCATTGTGCCATCAACAAGCCTGTAACGGGGGTTGATACCAATCACACCTCCCCAGGTACGCTTGCCAATTAATGGTCCTAACCTCATCAGTTTGAAGGCATGGCTGAACATGTCTCCATCCGATCCTGCATGTTCATCGGTCAAGGTTACCATTGGCCCACGAGGCGATTCCTCTGGATATGGCACAGGCTGACCCCAACGGGGAAAATCGTAGCCGATGCGCCGTCTTGCCAGTTTCTCCAGCAATAGACCGGAGACATGTCCCCCACTATTAAAACGTACATCAATTAACATCCCCGGGTAGTCAAACTCGGCCAGGTAGCTGCGATGAAATTCTGCAAAACCTCTACCGCCCATGTCGGGAATATGAATGTAGCCTACACGGCCTTGGGATTTTTCGTGGACGATGCGGCGGTTATTCTCAACCCATTCTCGATAGCGGGCGGGCTGTTCTTCCGAGAGCGCTTTGACAGTAATCACGCGCGTCTCTTTCGTAGTAGCATCCTCGATAGTGAGCTGCACCTCGTTATCTGCCTGGTTCACCAACAGTTCTTGTGCGCTGCGAGCTGGTCCTACTCTTTGCCCATTGATGGCGCGCACGGCGTCTCCTACACTCACATTTAACCCGGGGCTGGTGAGTGGTGAGGTAGCTTTGCTGTCCCCTGTATCGCCCTGTACGATATGAGCAATACGATAGCGATCATTTTCAGCATCGTAGCTCCAATCTATCCCCAGGAACCCCTGTTGATAATGCGGCCTATAGCGATAATCGCCTCCCCCTTCGTAGGCGTGAGAGGTGCCGAGTTCTCCTTGCAGTTCCCAAAGGAGGTCGGAGAGTTCTGAACGTGAGCTGACCCGTTCGACCAGGGGGGCGTACTGCGCATAGATAGCATCCCAATCGATGCCTGACATATCTTCTACCCAGAACTGCTCGCGCTGCAGGCGCCAGGCTTCGGCAAACATCTGCTTCCATTCTGCGGCGGGCTGAACCGATACTTTCACGCGCTGCAGATCGAGCCAGCCCGTTTCGCGATTTGTGCGATCGCCGTTGTCTCCCTTGGGCGGCTTGTCTCCTGCTTTCAGTACACGTAGGCGCTGGCGCGAGCGATACATCAAGGTCTTGTTGTCGCGCGAGAGATCGAAGTTATTTACACTATCGATGAGATACTCGTACTTGTACGCTTCGAAGTCATAGCTGTCGATGTGGCCCTTCGGTTCGTGATTCTCCCCAATCGAACCTTCGATCGGAAATGATAAAAACAGCGCTTTCCCCTTCATTCCACGCACTGCCGTATACTTACCTTCTGCGACCGGGAACGGCAAGGCCCGTGTTGTAATTCCCTCCAGGTCGATGACCAGAGGTGCCGGTTTTTTCGTGACTTCCTGATTGTTCTCATCCTCTTTCTTAGCCGCATCCTCAGTATCTTGCTCCTGCTTCTCGCCGCCGGTTTCCTCTTTCTCATTTTCTTTTCCCTTCTCTTCGGGAGCCTTAGGCTCGGGGATGAAAGGAGAGCGTAAATCACGCCTTAGCATGATGGCGTAGGGTTTCACGCCGCGCGGGAAACTCAGGTCGAATTGCAGGTTGTCGTACACGGGATTAAAAATACGAGTTCCCAGGAAGTAGAGGTACTTTCCTTCTGGATCGAATGAGGGTGAGAAATCACGTAGTACAGGCTCAGTGACAAAGTGAGTTTCACCACTCTCCAGGTAGCACAACTTGATCGCGGTTTTCTGTGCCGTTGAGGGGAATCCATATGCTAGCCAGTTTCCATCAGGCGACCAGGCAATTCCCTCTATCCGTTCGTAGTCGCTACGGTCAATAACACGAGAGGAACCGGCCTCAAGGTCAACCACAATCAGTTCGTTGCGATGGTTTGTAATGGCAACCACGTCATCGGTGGGCGAGACAGCCATTTCGACGGCTCTGCCGAATTCGATGTCATCAAATGTTCTGGGCGTACCGGCGCCATTGAAGACGGCCAGTCTTTCCTGCCCGGTTGCATCATTGACCGCTACTAAACGTTTGCCGTCGTTGAGCCATTGCAGGAGGCGATAGCGCACACCGTCGGGTTCACCGTGTTGCAGCACGGGTCCCTCCCAGTTGCCCAGCGTAAAAGCCTTGCCGCGTGTTGTGAGGGCTGCAGCATAGCCCTGGGGATGTAGAGCGTAGCTATCGAGGTAGCCACCGGCGAAAACAAATTTTCGGTTGCGCTGTGTACGGATGCTTGGCAACGTTACATCGAGGCGGCACACTTTTTCAAGAGAGGGATCGAACAAGTACAGGTCAGCGCCTGCATGATAGGTCAGGCGCTGTTCATCACTCGACAGATTGCGCGCGTAGAAGTCTTTGTGATCTGTATGGCGGCGAATATCCTCGCCAAGAGGTGTGCAGGAATAGATATTCCCCACCCCCTCGTGGTCGGAGATGAAGTAGATGCGCTCGCCCACCCAGCAGGGATTGGCAATATTTCCATCGAGTTGGAGTAAACGTTGGAATATGCCACTGCCATCAATGTCGCACCATAAATGTCCTACTGTGCCGCCCCGGTAGCGTTTCCAACGTGCTGGTTCATTAATGTTGCGGCCTATCAGGACCCCGCCACGTGGCCCATAGGAGATAGCATTTGCCATACCCACGGGAATCTGGCGGGGTTGACCTCCTTGCGGGCTGATTGCATAAATAACATAGTTGCCATAATTGGGTTGGCCTGTATTACTGGCATACAAAATGGCATCACCAGCGGGAGACCAGCAGGCTACGCGGCACGAGGCGGATTCAAAGGTCAGGCGTTGGGCGACGCCGCCGAGCGCAGGCATGATGTAAATTTCGCTTGGGCCTTCTTCGCGGCCCACAAATGCTAGTAGTTCGCCATCTGGCGAAAAATGAGGGTAGAGTACTTCTCCTACGCCCGCTGTCAATCGTTCTGCCCGACCACCCTCACTCGATACAAGCCAGAGATCATCTTCTGAAACGAAAATGATGTGATCCTGATGGATGGTGGGAAAGCGCACATATCCCTGAGATGGCATAGTATCTCCTTATAATATCCCTATGAAGCGTTCGTGTACACTGGGAATATAGGTTATCTAGATAGCATCAGAAATGCTGGTACTGATTTTACGATAACAAATTGCATTGTATCACAAGTTTTGCCTGGTTTCTACTGGCTTTTGGAGGTAGTTAGTCCCTACCCTCTTGCCAGGATGCTCAGGTAATGGTACTCTCTGTGTGCAATTTCTTATCATGAACCTACAAGGAGAGATTATCCCTATGACGCAAACGGTGAAAGGGCAAAATAAGGGAACACCGAAGAAACAATATCGACCCGGCCAGCGCCAGCAAGATCGCCTGCAGCGCCAGGCACGCCGCCGGCGCAGGCAGCGTATACTGACGGCTGCAATTGCAGCATTGGCGCTTATCGTTCTATCGGTGGCCGGTATCCTCGAATATCAGCGCTACACCTCTGACCGGGCAGCAGCTCAGCTTGCTAGCGCGCATGCCACTGCTACCCATGTGGCCAGGGTAGATGCGACAGCTACTGCGGCAGCGCTCAATGCTTGCCTTGCCGGATTGGAAACTACCCCCACCCCGACGGCTGGCCCTGCCAAGCCGCCTGCCTTGACCGGTACCCCGGTCACATTGCCCGATGGACTTCAGTACATTGATGTGCAGGTTGGCTGCGGAGCCGCAGCCAAGACGAGCAGCAATGTATCTGTACAATATACAGGCTGGTTCCAGAAGACTGGCAAGAAATTTGATAGTTCGTGGGATCATGGGGCTCAAGCGATCACAATAACGCTTGGCAAGGGGCAGGTAATCAAAGGATTTGAGGAAGGTCTGGTTGGTTTGAAGCAAGGCGGCACACGTATCCTGATCATCCCACCGGCGCTGGCATACGGCGCGGCGGGCCATCCGCCACAGATTCCTGCCAACGCAACATTGATCTTCGAGGTGACTAAGGCTAGCGTTACCGGGTAGCTACTTCGTAGCCCAGAAGCACACACTCATTCAGCAAGGTTGAGTTCGCTTACCATTGCCTGCGCGGTCACCGGGCAGGCAGTGGTCCACTCGACTGAGGCCTGTACTGCTGGTGCCACTTCTGAGCGCGATATAGGGCGAAAACCGAACCGCGGAAAGAAGTTGCCCGCGGTCTCTGTCAAAAGATAGACAATTGCGATCCCTTGGCATTAGCTTCTTTGTTCCAGCAACTCTTGCTCAATTCTTGCTCGTAGCTCATCGCGTACACGACGATATACTGCAAGTTGTTCGGTCTCACTTCCACCGGCCTTCGACGGGTCTTCAAATGACCAGTGGCGACGCATGGCGGCGCCTGGGAAGACAGGACATGCTTCAGCGGCTGTATCACAGACTGTAATCACATAGTCGAGCGTCTCACCCAGGTAGCGATCCAACGTCTTGGATTCCTGCCCGGAGATATCAATACCCAGTTCAGCCATCGCCCGAATGGCTAGTGGACGCACAAAAGTCGCTTCGGTCCCGGCGCTAAAGACCTCGAATCGTTCGCCACCCAGGTGCCGCAGCAATCCCTCAGCCATTTGCGAACGGGCCGAGTTGTGCGTGCAGATAAAAAGGACACGGCGCTTCATAAAGTACCTTTCTCGTTCGTGCTCAACATTAGATATACCACGTCTGCGTCCTTTTGGGCAAATCTCCGTCTACGAGGGTGAAAATAACCACGGCTCGGAAAGGGGTAAGCATTTTATGCCTTTCCTGTGCCGTATAATGTACAATTGAAGTACAACGGTGCGGGCATAGAGCCGAAAAGAGATGAGTGCTTATGGTCACGACTACTGAAAGAGTATGGGAAGAATTTCATGTTGGGCTTAAACATTTTATCCTCAAACGCATTCCAGATGAACTGAGCGCTGAGGATATCTTGCAGGATGTTTTTCTCAAGATACATACCCATATTGATACTGTGAGGGAAGCAGACAAACTTCAAAGCTGGATCTACCAGATAGCACGCAATGCCATTCACGATTATTATCGTATGCATAAGGCCACTCCGGAGCTGCCAGAAATGTCCTATATGCCAGAAGACCGCTTTGATGACGTAGTCAGTGAACTTATTCCCTGTATCCAGGAGATGATAGACGACCTGCCAGTTGATTACCGGCAGGCGCTTATTCTGACAGAATACCAGGGACTTACCCAGAAGGAACTTGCGGAAAGACTCGGCTTATCTCTTTCTGGCGCCAAATCAAGAATTCAGCGTGCCAGGGAGAAACTCAAGATCATGTTATTGAACTGCTGCCATTTTGAGTTTGACCGCCTGGGAAGAATCATCGATTACGTGCCTAACTGTGATTGTTGCTCTTACCCCGCTGCTTACTCAGGCAGCAAATGATTGTGGGAAATCACAGGCTTGCATCCTTTTTGGAAAATCTCCGTCTACCTGCTGTGAAATGAAAAAGGAGGTGCCGTATAGGTTTCTCCGAGAAAGGAAAGGATAAAGACTATGAACACAGTGCCAGATAATGATGAGCAAGTGCGTGAAGCGGTGCGTGAGCGTTATAGACGCACGGCATTGCAGGTATTGGGAGCAGGTGAAACCACTGCGGAAGAATGCTGCGGCGGGAACGGCTGTTGTAGTAATACGGTTGTGTCTTCTACTGGCTCCCAATTACAGGCGAGTTGCTGTGGCGCGGGAGATGGTACCGTCATCTCCAGCGATCTCTACAGCAGTGCAGAACTTGGTGAGTTGCCCCTCACAGCCGCGCTTGCCTCGCTTGGCTGCGGCAATCCCACAGCATTGGCTGAATTGAAGCCAGGCGAGCGAGTACTGGACCTGGGGAGTGGCGGAGGCATAGATGTGCTGCTCTCGGCGCGGCGCGTTGGCCCAACGGGCTTTGTGTATGGCCTGGATATGACTGATTCTATGCTTGAACTGGCTGAACGCAACCGCATTGAGGCAGGGATAGAGAACGTGCGCTTTCTGAAAGGCGTGATAGAAGATATTCCCCTGCCGGCAAACGCTGTTGATGTCGTAATTTCCAACTGCGTTATTAACCTCTCCGCTGATAAGGGAAGAGTGCTCCGCGAGGCCTACCGTGTCCTTGCTCCTGGAGGACGTTTTGCCGTCTCTGATATCGTCTTTCTCGGCCGCTTCCCGCAAGCTATTCGTAGCGACCTGGAGGCATGGGCTGGTTGTATAGCTGGTGCTTTGGAAGAGGAGACCTATCGACAACTGCTGGCTGAGGCGGGTTTTACCCCTATTGAAATCGAAGTCACCCGGCGCTATTCTATTCAGGACGTGGCAGAGAGCGGTGCAGGTAGCTCTATCGCAGCACTGGCAGAAGCTGAACGCGCTGAAGTTGACGGAAAATTTGTCAGTGCGTTTATCCGTGCTCAGAAGCCACTTTAACGTTTGGAGCGCATGGGTGCCTAAGAAAAAACGCGCACATCGCCTTATTTAGGAAGGCAGGTTATAGCGCCAGAGGAGTTTTCCATCGCCCATGCGTAACACGTCTAGCGTTCCATTTAATGGCCGAACCAGAAGGATGCCATTGTCTGCTTCTGGATGCCACTCCAGCAGAGCAGGAGATGCATAGCGCCAGAGAAAATGCCCATCACTTCCTCGCCACGCCTCAATAGAACGGTCATCTGTTCCCAGGTAAAGAACGCCATCGCTGGCTACCGGTAGATACCTGGGTATGGTTGTAGACAAGGCATGATGCCAGAGTACCTGTCCGGTGCTCGCTTGAAGAGCGTAAGCGATTCCGCCAGGCACATCAAGATTGATGTAGACAATACCATCTGAAACAATCAGTGGAGTGACAGATCCTTCGGAGGGCGTTAAAGGTCGCCAGTGCCATAGCGGTACACCATCGATAGTTCGTACAGCGTCTACCCTCCCATCTTGCCGGACCAGATATGCCAGTTGGTTGTAGACGACCGGAGGATTTATCACCGCTTTCGCCTCATATTGCCAGAGAAGCGCTCCATCCTGACCGCGCAGCGCTTTTATAGATCCCCCAGGTGCGCTGATATAGACAACGCCACTATCTACTACTGCAGGCCAAAGGCCACTCCCTTGCGCGCGATACTGCCATACTAATGACCCATCTCTGGTGCTCCTTGCCTGTACCGATGCGAGATCTATATCGGTGTAGATCATGCCATTGTCGATGACGGGTGCCCACCAGTAGTAGGATTGATTGGACGGCGCGGGGAAGTGATAAATGGGAGAGCCATCGCTGGCGTGCAACACGTACACCATCCCTTCCCCCGTCAGGATCGAGGCTATCCCATCTGATGCCGAGAAAAAACCGTCAAATGGTATACGCAATCCAGACATGAAGTGCCACAGTATACGACCATCGCTGGCACGGAGTGCGTACACTACCCCTTCATGCGAATTGAAGTAGACTGTTCCATCTTGCACTATCAAGGGTAAAATGCCGCCGGGAGGCACCTGCTGCCTCCACAGGAGGCTCCCATCGCTGGCGCGAAACGCTTCAACGTTTCCATAGCTCGCTGCTATACCCGTAAAACGATAGAGAGCCTGAGTCGTTGCAGCAAGAAAACCTGAAGAAGCGATTTGTCGGTGCCAGAGCAATTTTCCATCACCTGCCCGGTAAGCATTGAGTGTTCCGTTCGGGGCATTGATAAAGACAACTCCATTGTATGCTAATGCGTTGACCAGCAAGGAAGAGGGAGAGGAGGAGGAAGTCGAGGAATAGTTTTGTTGCGGGGAGGTGTGCCCGGCAGCAAAAGGGAGATGCGGTTGAATTACTATAAGCAAAACCAGTAGACAAAGTAGGAGAGTAAACCCGATAGACGCGGCGCGCAAACGCAGGGAATTACGCATTTTTTGTCTGAACTGCAAAAGCAGTTTGATGGAACCGGCGACGAAACCCTCGACTTTAGGATCGAGGCTGGTAATCTCCGGCTGATCGTCATTCCAATCATCATGCTGCTCAGGATTACTCAATGTTAGTATCTTCCCAAATATGTTTAAAGCGAATGCATAGACATCATACCCCTATTTTGCTCTAGTTGTATAGAGAAAGTACCTGGTTTTAAGGATGTAATAAAAGTAAAACGGGTTTTTGCGTCACCCTTGACTTTTTGGCAATCACTGGGTATACTTCTAGCAATTTGAAATTGGTTTCCAGTTGTTCCACTCTGTGGAAAAGGTGTCGTATTCACATGTCTCTCAGGCACAGGGCACAGCTACTAAAAATGCTCAAGCGGCGAAAGTGCCGCCTATTCCATCCCATTGATGGACCCGGTGTCGTTTTACTGAAGAATCTTTCTTCCTCATCTCATCGATTCAGAGGTGAGGAATTTTTTTGACCTGTTTGGTCTCCGGCCGGGCTTGACAACGGTGTCAAACACGGTGTCTCGTTAGAAACTCAGCAATACAGGCCTTATTGTTGAGAGAAGCGGGGAGAAATGGACGACCAGTCAACATGTTGTCATTACTATATCTGTAGGCGTGCTGATTCGCCTCAGTGAGAGGGAAAGGATTACTTTACTTATGAGCGCAATGAAACTTACAACTTCAGAAGAGAACGCGAATGAATTACTGGACATGAGCCAGCTGCGCAATCGGCATATGCTGGTACGCTTGCCACACATGGCGTCCTTGATTCGCCTGCGTGGGTCGTTGCTAAAAGCGATTCGCAATTTTATGGAGTCTGAGGACTTTGTAGAGGTAACGACGCCTACTATCACGAGCCTCACGGGTGCTTGTGAGGACTTTTCGACGCTGTTCTCTTTTGACTACTTCGGCAACAAAGCCTTCTTGACCCAGACTGCCCAGTTGCACTTGGAGCCACTGGTTCACAGCCAGACCCTGCGTCGTGTCTACTCTATAAATCATAGCTACCGGGCTGAGCCGCGCGCCGACCATCGCCATCTCACCGAGTTTGTACTGGTTGAGCCGGAGATCGGCTACGGGAACCTGCAGTTACTCCTGGATTTTGAAGAGCGCCTGGTGAGTCATATCGTTAAAACAGCCCTGGAAACGCGCCGTGGAGAGTTGGAGCTGTTAGGCGCTGATATCGCTATGCTGGAGAAGATCGAGCCGCCGTTCCGCCGCATCACTTATACTGAGGCCGTGGAGCAACTCAATAAGATGGGGATTGCGACAGCATGGGGCGATGACCTGGACCGCAAGCGCGAGATTGCGATCCTGGAGTGGACACAGTTCCCCACCTTTATCACCCACTATCCCATCGAACTGAAGTTCTTCAACATGCGCCAGAACCGCGAGGACGAACGGGTAGTCAACGCCGCCGATCTCCTGCTGCCGGGAGTTGGTGAAGTCTGCGGCGGGGCTGAGCGCGAGGAAGATCCCATCCGCCTGCGAGAACGTCTCATGGGCTCAATGGCCATGAAGCATCTGCTGGCAGCAGGTGGAAGCGCTGAGGACTACGAATGGTACCTGCAACTGCGCGAGCATGACTCGATCCCCTATGCTGGCTTCGGTATGGGCTTTGAGCGGCTCGTACAGTTTATCACGGGCAGCGAAAGCTGTCTGAACTGTGTCGAATATCCACGTAATAGCGTCCACTATATGCCGTAGTATGAAAAGTTCAGAATTGCTGAATCTTTTTCAACAGCTTGGCGTCGTCTCGAGCGGGCACTTCGTGCTTAGCTCGGGACAACACAGCGACGAGTACTGGGAGAAGTTCCGCCTGCTAGAATGGCCTCGTGTCACGGAGCAACTGTGCCGGGAGATCGCCTTGCGATATGAAGAGCTTGCAATCTCGGCAGTTATTGGCCCGACGACGGGCGGAGCAATGTTGGCGCAGGAGGTAGCGCGTCAGCTTAATTCGCGCTGCCTGCTTGCCGAGCCAGCATCAAAGGGCGGGCGGGAACTACGGCGGGGATTTGTACTTCGGCCAACCGAACGTGTACTCGTTGTCGATGACGTGTTGACGACCGGCCTTTCGCTACAGGAGACACTTGGTGCAATAAAGCCGTATCACTCCGATATCGCCAGCATTGAAGTGCTGATTGACCGTAGTGGCGGTGGAGCAATCGATCAGTTCGGTGTACCCTGCCATGCCTTAATAACTGTCTCCGCGCGTACGTATAGTCCAGACGCATGCCCGATGTGTACAGAGGGTATTCCTCTAGTCAAACCTGGTACACGGGGCAGCGCGTAATGAGCGTGTGGGTGTTCATACCGTCGAGATAAGATGTTTCAGGTAGTTGCTTATGAGCTTTCTCGAAAAATTAGTAATGGCCTCGCGCCAGCAAAACAGTCTGCTTTGCGTGGGACTCGATCCAGAGGCGGGTCGTTTTCCCACTGTGTTACAGAAGCAGTCAACGGCGAAAGCGGTTGTGCATTTCTGCCAGGCAATCATTGAGGCAACAGCCCGGTATGTATGTGCATATAAACCTAACCTGGCTTTTTTTGAAGTATTAGGTCCTGAGGGGATGTATGTCTTTCAGGAAGTGCTAGCTGCTATCCCTGCTCATATTCCAATCATAGTCGATGCCAAGCGCGGTGACCTTGACAATACTGCGCGCAACTACGCTGCCGCCGTTTTTGATGTGTATGGCTGTGACGCCGTTACCGTCAACCCTTACCTGGGCTATGATAGCGTGGTTCCTTTTCTTGCCTATCATGAAAAAGGCGTAATCCTGTTGTGCCGTACATCGAATCCAGGCGCCCGCGATTTTCAAGACCTGCTGGTATACGGGGAGAAAGGTCAGGTAAGGCCTCTTTATGAGGTGGTAGCGCAGCACGTGCAGTCCTGGAATAAGGCGGGCAATTGTGGCCTGGTAGTCGGGGCAACTTACCCGCAGGAGCTGCGCACCATTCGTGCGTTATGTCCCGATATGCCGATCCTCATCCCCGGTGTGGGAGCGCAAGGCGGTGACCTGGAGGCCTCAGTAGCTGCGGGAGTGGATGCATTTGGGGAAAAGGCCATTATTGCAGTTTCTCGTTCAGTACTATATGCTGGTACTGGCGCTGATTTTGCTACCGCTGCCGCGAATGAGGCGCGGTTATTTCGTGACCGCATCAACGAGGTTCGAAGGTATACATGAACCTACAAACTGAACTGGCACCGCACCACAAAAGTGGACTGCTCCTGCGCAATCCTGTCATGACTGCGGCTGGAACATTCGGCTATAGCGTGGAATATGCGAAAATAGCAGAGATCCACCGGCTTGGGGCAATCACCTGTGTTGAACATTCAATTTAACTGGTACCCCGCACACGTGCCTCTGCCCTCGCCATCTCACTCGCCAACGCCTCTGCTCGCATCTGCTCCAAACGTTCTGCCCCTTTAGCCTGGACGTCCGACCACTCACGGGCAAAGCGACCCGAAAGAATATCGTCGTGCAGCACACGCCTGAATCTTTCATATAGCCAGGAACCATCATCCGCAAATAAGGCACGCAATTGTCCATACTGGCTGGTGTGGGAGTGGAGCGAGAGCTGTTCAAACAGGCCTTGTTCTGCTATGCGCTCGAAGACTTCAGCAGGTTCCTTGGAGAGGTACATTTCATAGAGGATGGCCTCATCGTTAAACCCAGCCTGGTGCAGTACTTCATATGCAGTACGAAAAGCTACCATAATCACGGGCCAGATAGCTTGTTCGCTAAAGAGGTCCAGTGCGGCCTCTTCGCGCGCAGAAGAGAGTATCGCGCCGCCCCGGGTTGCGCCGATGCCACGCGCAATAGATAGGGCAAGTTCAAGGGCGTTTCCACTGACATTGCGTTCAGCAGAAATAAAGCAAGGGTAGGGTTCTCTGCGTAAGTAGCGTTCACGCACGCCAGTGCCGATCATGCGCGGAGCAACCATGATCACGTCAATGAAGTCAGGCAGATCAAAGAGCTGGAATGCCACGTTGTAGCCGGAGGCGACAACCAGTGCTGCACCTGCCCGCAGGTGAGGTGCAATCTGCTCGCGAAACACTTGGGGCTGCTCTTCATCTGGAATAAGCAGGAACACCACGTCACCCCAGGCTGCTGCTTCGGGGATAGACACGACTTGAAAACCAGACGCTAGAGCGACTTCCTTGTAACTATCCTCGCGGTTGCCGATAAGCATCTCTGAGACGCCGCTGTCACGCAAGTTTTGCGCTTGTGCTGCTCCCTGGTTGCCGATCGTAATAAATAGGTGTGCTCATCGTAGCATAACCCTCCTCGTGTTTTAGGACAGCAGACGTACCTGGCCCGGCTCTATGATATAGACTTTATTGGCGAGGTCTTGTTCTAACAATGTGGACAGAGCATTTATCACTTCACGAGCAATATTAGCAGCGGTTGTGTCATTGGGCAAGCTCACTACAATAATACCAGAATGAGGGATTGGAAATAGGTCTGTTTTAAGATAGTCTTTATCCCGTGTGATAATAATGGAGCGAAAGCGGACTTGACGGAATATAATGGAATCAGGTTTTCCTCGCAGCCCCTCATCTACCAAACGAGCGGTAGGATAACCTGCCGCTTGCAATGCCTTCCATAAGCTCTTTGGAAGGTTTTCGTCTAGCAAAATCTCCCCCTTATTACTTTTACTTGACACCAATTGCCTCTTCCCCGATTCGTTTTGCTGCATAACCTAGTGCTGCGCGAATGTTTTCTATGCTGAGGTCATACTCATATTCAATTTCTTCTGTACTCATACCTGCTGCAAGATGGCCAAGAATGAGCGCTACAGGGATGCGAGTCCCCTTGACGATGGCTTCACCTCCAAGTATCTCTGGGTCTGTGATAATACCTGGGAAAATCTCTATTGATGACATACATCACCTCCTGCTGAAGTCAGTCTTCAAATCACCCATTGCATTATACACCAGGGGGAGGCAGTTTGAGTCCCCTAATCTCTGCGACTGTATGATACTATAAAGAGCGATATAACTATCACATGGTAATATCGTAGGGAAAATGAGAAATTTAGAAAGGTAACAGAGTGAAACTTCGCTTTGGCATCAAAACACCCTCTCTTCGTTGAGTTCTACCTTTTGCCATGCGCTGGGCGCATCCAGCCACCAGCAACAAAGAGGTTCCTGCTGCTCTAACGCTAGCCCGTATGTTTCTATCATGTGTTTGTCCGTGAGCGATAACCAGAATGGTACGTCTTTCGCGTCATTCCATCGGTTCAGGCGTTCCAGTTTCAGGGTATTGGCGTGTGAGGTAATAGCCTGCCATGTCCGGTAAGGCAGCTTCTCAAGAAGTTCTGATCGACTGGCGTTACGGTAGTTGCGTCGTAGTAGCCGCTCTTCCTGTTCTGTCCACATCTTTCCTGCATTTTGGCGATAGATCAACGCCACATCGGTAAAACTCGCGCTTGGGAATGGCTTCCATTTTACTGTGAGTATTAGCCAGTCCCCAGGCAATTCTTCAAGCACAATGGCGTGTGTTACCAGCCTCACAAAGCGCCGTTGTCTCTCTAAATCCCACTTGGGCCAAACAGCGTAAGCGTCTTGCATCAGTGCGTTAATATCTGCTAAATCCTGTGCTGTGGCTCTTACTTCATCCTTTTTCTTTTCCAGCGCGGCTATGTCCTTTGCAAGTTGCGCTCTCGCCATACGGTTATCTCGTAACTCTTTATCAGACATAAGATCAAAGTTCACTTCATAATCGCGGGTTAAGCGTGCATGTTCTTCCCTGGCCTGTACTATCGCTTCATCTACTCCTACAAGGCTGGTAGCTGGCGTCTGTAACATCCCCTGCAACTTGGCATAGGTAGATGCAGGGTTCAGGGTAGTTACAGGTGTAGGGCTTTCTTCACTATCGGGGTTGTGCGTATCAAAGCCCTCAAGCTGATGGTATAACTCACCTCTCGGGGTTAATTGCTCTAGCATCCGCTCAGTAAACAGCCTGTCCAGGTCAGGCATACGAATAGAGGTCACAAACTGGTCAAACGCAACGCGGTAGTTTCTGATTGCTTAGACCGCGTTCCATCTAACAGCGCCGTGTGTGGGTCTCTCCCCTGCTTACTGTAGCGTACTGTATTCTTGCGCTGTTGTGGTTTGCCCTCTATATCCGTGGGGCTTAACCTGTCAAATGCATACCAGAAATCAGCTTCATCCACAATGGGGGCGTGGGTGTTTTTAATCAAGCGTCCGTCGTATCTGATGTGTCCTATCAAGGCGACGTTTATCAGAATATCGCGCAATCCTACCCATGTATGTACTGTATAGCCGCCTTCTACCTTCGTGAGATAGATAGGCCCTGTCCGTTTCAAGATGTCTTCTGGCAGTTCAGGAAAAATGGGCTTTCCTGCTACCTCGCGCCGTAGCTGTCCAAAATTCCCATCAAGCTCGCGGTAGCGTTTCAACAATCGCGCTACCACTGGCCCCCATAGTGGATTTTCAATATAGTGCTTGCGCTCATCGTCAAGCATCAGGCCCGTAGGCACACCATGCCCCGAAAATTCTCCACGTAACGCCTTGCGCTCTCGGTTTTTGAGCATAACACCCTTCACATGCTTCTCAATATAGTCTTTGGCTTTCGTCGCTTCCAGAATAAAGCGGTTCAGATCGTCGCGCTTGGGGTTGTTGAAATCGTAGTAGTCACCATCAAGCGTGAGGATAAGCACATGGTATTGTTTGCAGATGTTGGCAAACACCACAGGCGCAACCATAGTTTCATCTCTGAACAGCCTATCAACAGCACGTACCAGCACAGCCCCCACTGTGTCTGTTTTAATCAAGCTCGTTACCGTTTGCAATCTAGGGCGTTCGTCAATTCTCAGCCGCCCTGATGCGTTTCTAATCGTACCATCTTTAAGCTGGTTTTCGATAAACAGCCAGCGTTTATCATCAGGCCAGCCCAATTCTAAGCCGTAGTTTAACAGGTCTATGGCTTGTTGCTGTGCGCTCTCTTTGTTGTGTACAACCTGTTTTACTGTGGATTGCCGCCCGTAGGCTACAAGCAATTTATGGATGGGCAATTTCACCTGTAAAAAGCCCATCGTTTGCTGTCTCTCTTGCGCTAACTCTTCTGGTGCCTTAAATGTTCTACCCATGATGCCCAACTTTCCTTGCATCAGGTCTAATTATGTGACCCGTGATTGATTGCCCCGTTTCCATTAGTTCCATTCTCGCTTGAAAAGTTTTATCTGTGTATCGCTTGTCTGTTTATACCGGTGGCTAAGTATAATCAACTAACAAACGCGGGATAGAGGGTAGTTCCTAAGCTTTACAGGTGAGTGCGGATGCGATACCACCTGTTGCGAGAGAAGATGCAGATTAGTATAGAGCATGGTTGTTCTCGTGTCGATAAAAGTAGTACTAATGCTACTTTGTCCACGGGCTTATGGACTTTAATCTTGTTGGGATAGGCTTTAATCCATCGACTTAACTGGACAGGATGTGGGGACCTAAGAGCTTTGCACATGTGCGTAAACTTACTAATCTGTTCATTGGTGTACCCCCGTTCTTTCTAATTCGCATCTAGACAACATACCCGTTATGTATTGCTTCTAGATACAGGTCTATGCTAAGCTGAGGTAGATCGTAAACAACAAATTGCTAAAGGAGACTTTCAATCATGTCTGAACAGGCGAAGCAAGGATTGCCCTCGGTTCAGCCAAAAAAACTTGGCAATCGTCAACTGAGATGGGGGATAAAAACCGCACAACAGAACACCTCTTATGAAGACATGCTCCGCGTCTGGCTCGAAGCGGATAGCGTTACGAGCATCGAACACGCCTGGGCCTTCGACCACTTCATCCCGCTCGGCCCCGATCCGACTGGCCCGCAATTGGAGGGCTGGACGCTGCTCGGCGCGTTAGCTGCACAGACTAGACGCCTGCGCGTCGGACTGATGGTGACGGGCAATATTTACCGTCATCCTGCCGTGCTTGCGAAAATAGGAGCAACGGTCGATATCATTTCACATGGGCGGCTCGACTTCGGTATCGGAGCAGGATGGAATGAACTTGAGTGCAGTATGTACGGCATCCCGCTCTATACGCCGGGTGAGCGCATCCGCCGGTTGGGTGAGGCGTGCGAAGTGATCAAGAGGCTATGGACAGAAACAGTCGCCAATTTTGATGGTAAGTATTATCAACTCAAGGATGCACGCTGCGAACCAAAACCCATCCAGAAGCTATATCCGCCTTATGTTATAGGCGGAAGCGGTGAGCAGTTGACGCTGCGCATCGTGGCTCAGTATGCGAATATCTGGAATTTTGCCGGTGGCTCCGTCGAGACATTCCGCCACAAGAACGAGGTGCTTAATGGGCACTGTGCCACTATTGGGCGCGACGCCAAAACCATCGAACGTTCTATCCAGGAGCGGGTGAACTACGGTAACATGGCTGAAACCCGTGAGAGCATACGACCCTATATTGCGGAGGGAGCCACACATATTGTGCTGAACCTGGCAGCGCCTTATCCAGAGGGTATCGTTCACAAGCTGGCGGAAGAGATTGTTGCACCATTGCAAGCGGAATTTGAAGGGCGATAGATAAATCGACCATGGGGGCGCGATGATGAAGTTTAGGCATGGTTCAAATGAACCTGACAGTTCCTACCCAACAGCAAGGTCCAGCCCTGTCACGCCTCCGCGCAGCGAAGCATCACTCTGCCTCTCTAGACAGACCCTTCGCTGCGCGGAGGCGTGACACTGTGTGACTGTTCAAACGGTCAAGGACTTTTCTTCACATTGAACCTTGCCTTACCTTTTTAACCTGGGCATTCGATGGGGCACGGGGGCCGATAAATCGGCGGTGGCCACGATAAATCGGGCCCTACTAGATCCGTTCAAGTGGCACAAATCCAAGTATCCGCAGTGCGTTATGCATTGTCTGCACAGTAGCTCGTACCAGCATTGCGCGGAATACTTTCACACCTTCATCGGTTTCTTTGAGAATGGGCGTTGTATGCTCGTAGAAGTCGCTGAAGTGCGCTGCCAGTTCGTATGTATAAGCGGCAAGCATATTGGGTTTGGGTACGAGTTGCGTGCTTGCCTCGGCCAGGGTACGTGGAAAAGCGTCGATGTAGCGTAACAGTTCCCACTCACTCTGCTCGAGCTGTGGGGGTAGCACATCTAGCTGCTCGGGTTCCTCGTAACCGGTATCGTATAGACGGCGCAGGATGCTGTTGGCCCGCGCATAGGCATATTGCAGGTAGACGCCAGTGTCACCATTAGGGCGTAACACCTCGTCGATGTCCAGGGCTATACTTTGCTGTAGATTAAAGCGAATCATGAAGTAGCGAATTGCCGAGGCTGCCAGGATTGCCGCTGCTTCATGAGATAGTTCCCGCTTGCTCTCCACCTCTTGCATGCTCGCAACAGCGGCATTGATCAGATCGTCCGCTTTGATTTCAATGCCCTTGCGACCAGACATGGCATAAAACTCGCGTCCATCTGAGGTATCGACGCCCAGGCGAGCTGCCGTAGCAGCTGAAAGCGTGACGACTTCGTAGGCGAGATGTATCGAGTTGTCAGCTTGTTCCGTGTATCCTAACCGCCGTAAGCTCTCGTACACGACTTGCTGTGGATATGATTGGCGCACGTCGACGACGTTAATCGCTCGTTTGGCATGGCCAAAACGTTTGGGGTCGGCTTCCTCGGCTGTCAAGCCCACGTCCTGTGATGCGCGCATCGTCCAGAGCATACGCCCATCTTGCTGATGGCCCCAGGGAACGAAGTGGAACTGTACTCCTATCTGGGGATCATCGGTCAGGCCAAATTTCCACATTTGATAACCGATGTCTTTGGCAGCATAAGTCGCTGTGCCATCTCTTTTCACAAACACCTTGTCGCTGATGTGCTCACCCTCCTCGGTCTGTCCATCATCCTCACCAAACGGCAGTATCCAACAGCCTGCTAACGGACCTGTTTCGGGTTTCTCCAGCAGGCCACGCTCGCGCAACATCTCGAAGATGCGCTTCCATAGTCCCGCGTGCAGAATAGCGGATTCCCAGCTTAATAAGTCATATGAGATATTCAGGCGTGCCATTGTTGCCAGGTGGGCCTGTACAATACGGTGTGAGAGATCGGCTGCCAGCAACGGGTAATCCGGTCCCCCGGCGGGCTCATCACCATGTTCAATAGCTCGCAGGACAGCACTGCGCAGTTCCAGCAGTGCTGGCTGGTCTTCGTAGGCATTCCCCACGGCAACGTATATCCGCGAACAGTAGTAATCAAAAGGCTCACCTGGTAGTTGTTCATTGCCTTCTGGAAGCTGTAAAATGCCCTGGTTGAGCAAGGTGAAGCCTACAACGACATCGGCGACCTGCACGCCCGTGTCATCGATGTAGTTATCGGCCTCAACGTCATAACCCTGCGAACGCAGCATACGTACCACCGTATCGCCGATACAAGCATTGCGCAGGTGACCTACGTGTGCAGCCTTGTTGCTATTAATATTGGTATGCTCAACGATCACCTTCGTGCCGGTGCCCGCATTATTTCTTCCGAAATCAGCCCCGGCTTCCAGGATACGCTCGATAATCGCCTTGCCCGCTGCAGGTCGATTCAGGCGGAAGTTAAGGAAGCCTGGCTTCGTAACCGTGATTTCTTCAATGGCGGGATCGTTTATGTCTCGTAGAGCCGCCGCCAGTGGTTCAGCAATGGACAATGGTTGACCCCCACCCAACATGTTCTTGCCGGCCCACGGCATGACTGGCATCGAATAGTCACCAAAACTGCTCTGAGCCGAGAAACGCAGGTCGACCGGCAGTTGTTCAACATCGAAGGATATCTGCTCGCGTGTGAGGTAGGTTTGGGTAGCTTGTTTGATAAGGGTAATTAGATATGCATGTATATCTTCTGCTGAAGATTTCTCCATGTGCTTTGCCTTGCTGGTTGCAGTCATCTTTCCTCGCTTCAATCCAAAT
>WNFB01005345.1_pt1 | contig 31221 bp, 25 predicted proteins | sample 5400501 | NCBI WGS metagenome assembly WNFB01 (sample SAMN13153341, study PRJNA577476) | soil metagenome | isolation source: 200 cm saprolite under Douglas fir tree site 2 hole 1 | place: USA:California | collected 2015-04-18
CCGAAGCTGGCATCAATGGATAACAGCTTCCTATGAGAAGTGACGGGATCGGCAGTAAACACAATTCCTGCCGACTGCGGGAAGACCATCTTCTGAACAACCACAGAGAGGTAGACTTTACGGTGGTCGAAGCCGTTTTGAAGGCGGTAAATTACTGCCCTCTCGCTAAAGAGCGATGCCCAGCACTTGCTGATATGCTTGAGGATTGCCTCTTTTCCGATACTGTTCAAATACGTATCCTGCTGGCCTGCAAAAGAGGCCGTCGGTAAATCCTCTGCAGTTGCGCTGGATCGTACTGCATAGGCTTTTTTTTCCGTCAGGGCAAAGGTGCCGACTGAGCAGGAGTGACCCAGCGCTTTTCGAGGGAAGCGAGCAAGGATTGGCGCTTGTGACGAAAACGAAAGCGGGTGAGCTGCTCACGCTGAGCGAGAGTGGTCTCCCGTCGCAGTTCGCGCCAACGGGCACGGTCAAGCCGGGCAGCACGCTGCTCCAGGTGCTGGTGGTGGGCCGTATCTTGCTCCCACCAGGCCGCGTAGGCTACACAGCGCCCGTAGCGCAACAGATAGGCGTTCCAGTTCTTGCGACCACTCACCCGGCGATACTGCGTCTTGAGCCCACGAATGCTGCGCTCCATGTCGTTGTTAGTGCGCGGAAAGTCCTTGTGGTCGTAGCACTGCACCAGGTAGGGGCGCAGGTTGGAAAGCACCTGTAAGAACTCGGCGAGGCACTCGTGCTCCAACTCGGCAAGAGAGCCATCCGTCAGCTGTGTGCTCATGCGCTCACGCCAGCTATCGAGGCGGCTTCCCACCGTCACGTTGTTCACCACTTCTCCCTTTGGCAGCAGACTCTCGTCCAGGAGATGCTCGACTTCGAGCAGCCAGCTGTGCAGGCGTTTGATCTGCGCCAGTTGCTCTGTCCAGGCGGCCCGCTCAGCTACAATAGTCTGAAGGCGTGCCAGCTTCTGCGCACACAGCCGGCTCACGGCCCCCCTTTTTTGCAGAGCTGCTGCAGGCTGGCTTCGATCTCATCTAACATTGAGCTTTCTTCCACTGTGGCGTACTTGAAGGGCTGGAGCCCATCGGTGTTCAGGGCCGTCACGATGCCGGTGGCGTAATCATCCAGCACGGCGAGCTGGTTGGCTTCCTGGGGTGAGGCGGTGACCAGGTGCTTCTTGATCTGTTTGCGCACCTCCCTCACCTTGGGTTGCAGGCGTTTGCGCATCGCCGTTTTGACCTGCTTGTCGGCCTCGAAGGCCGTTTTCGACGCATCGCGCAGCACGTGGAACTGGCACACCTGGTGCGGCACGTCCGGCCACAGTTCCTCAACGGCCAACAGTTCACTTTCTTGGGCATCGGTGATCGTGCCGAGCACCTTCACCCCCAACGCCACCACTGGCGCAAGTAGCGCTTTCATCACTGCCGTCTCCGACGAGGTCACGTTCAGGGCTTCCAGCACTCGGCCGGTGAGCGCATCGCGCACCAGGTAGACCGTCTCGTTGCCCTTCTCCGGCTGAATGCCGTCCACCGACACAATGATGCCCCCATTCTTCTCCACCTGCGCTAACCACTCCACGTCGTCTTTGGCCTCACTCGAGGCGCGCAAGAGCGTGCAGTACGCCTCGAACAGGTACAGAATTTCCCGCCGTGCGATCTTCACCCCGAGCGGCGCGAGCCGCTTGAGTAACTCCTGATGAATCTCATCCACGGTCTGGTGCTCGCTCAGGCGCAACCGTCCTACCAGCAGCACGATATCCAATCCATAGGTAAACCACGGTAACGCCAGCCCATCCGCCTGCACACTGCGATAGGTGCGCTGAGATCCCGCACAGTGGGGATCTGGACAGCGGTAGCCGGCGTGGACCAGTTTGATGACCTCTTCTAGCGTGATCACGGTGCGTTCCGACAAGGTCACTGCCCGCCGTAACCGTCTCTGACAGACGGGACAGTGCGACTGGTCCGCTCGATAAAACCGTCTGCTGACCTGAGCAAACTTCCGGGCTGCTTTCATGCGCCTTCCTCCTGCTTGAGCCTTCCATTTCTTCTTTTGAGTATATCACTTCCCTTCAGTCGGCACTTCTGCCCCTACGGTTTTTTTACCATGAGAAACATGAAGACAATCTTGGCTGATCTGCTTTTTATCTCATCTATTTATGGTGTTCGCGCCATTTTATATGGGAAACAATCATACCGCTCTGGAAGGTGCCTCCTGATAGAGATGCGCCATTTTATGGTTTCAAAACTGACCATTGCATTTTCTCTATATTCCCCAAATTAGATGAGCTACGATGTCACGCCACATTATGAGAGAGAAACTTTTCAGCATTTATCGTCTCAACGCGCATCCCAAGCCAATTATGGGCATTTTATATGTTACAAATGCGCCAGGATATTGGAGAAATGACAGCACCCACTTTGGAATCCTCTCCTTCTTCCAGTTCGTCACGCTCCTCCCCTCATGTCCAATGCTTAGCGGGGAAAACGGGGGGTAAAAATGTTGGGACCCCTAAATGGGCACTGTCGACCCCGCAGGTCTAGTGAACAGCCACTTTTGGTTGCTAACTAGCCAGCTGACTGCCGACCAATTTGTGAACCAAATTGCATGCAGCATACGGACTCTTGCTTAGGGGACTCCCTTAAACAAATTGACCAGGTGAATGAGAAGTGCTATACTCCTGAGCATGGAGCAAGACAATCGGACAGAAAAATATCAGCGGATGCATCAGCTGCTCAATGAGAAGCAGTGGAGGCAGTTTCTGGCGTTGGAAGCCAAAGAGCGCGGAAACCTTCTCCTGGTGGCAAGAGAGGCAGGCGTCTCCAGAAATACCATCAAAGCTGGAAGGCGAGAGGTAGCGTCAGGAGATCTGTTTTCCCCAGGAAAGCGCATCCGAGGAGAAGGCGGCGGGAGAAAAAAGCAAGAGAAGCACGATGCCAGCTTGCAGGCCGATTTGGAAGCTCTGCTGGACCCCAAAGGCGATCCGATGAGTCCCATTCAGTGGACGACGAAAAGCGTGGCGAAGGTGAAAGAAGCGCTCGCGCAGCAAGGCCATCACCTGGGCGACACGGCGATCAGCAAGCGGTTGCATGCGATGGGGTTCTCACTGCGTGTCAACAAGAAAACCCTTGAGGGGAGTGTACACGAGGATCGCGATGCCCAGTTTGGGCATATCAAGCAGATGTGCGCCCAGTTTGAAGCCGTGGGCGATCCGATGATCTCAGTAGACTGCAAGAAGAAGGAACTGATCGGCCACTTTAAAAACAATGGACGAGAGTGGCAACCGAAAGGGGAAGAGACCACCGTCAACGTGTATGATTACCTCTCGCTCGCCGACGGGAAGGCGGTGCCTTATGGCGTCTACGACTTGGTCCACAACCAGGGCTTTGTCAATGTGGGTGTTGATCATGACACGGCAGAGTTCGCTGTGGAGAGTATCCGGCGCTGGTGGCAGCAGCATGGTCAACGCCTGTACCCTCAGAAGACTCGGCTCCTGATCACGGCCGATGGAGGTGGCTCCAACGCCGCGCGCAGTCGCTTATGGAAGCGGGAGATGCAGCGCTTGGCCAACGAGACTGGACTAACCATCACGGTCTGTCATTTCCCTCCAGGTACAAGCAAGTGGAACAAGATCGAACACCGGCTTTTTTCCTACATCTCCATTAACTGGCGTGCCAAGCCTTTGACCTCTTTGGAAACCATCATTGAACTCATTTCCCACACGACCTCGAAGGAAGGGCTGACTGTCACTGCCGTGAAGGATGGCCATCTCTATCCGACCGGTATCAAAGTCACCGATGAAGAACTCCAGTCTCTTCATCTCATCCGCGATGCTTTCCATGGCGAGTGGAATTATACGTTCGAGCCGTCAGCCCCTATCTCTGATGGTCATCCTATTTGAGTGAGGCTCCTAAGGGAGAGCGTATAACCACCTTTCGAGAGCAACTTCCTGATAAGCTGTTTGCACTTTCAATTCATGACCAACTTGATACAGGTTGGCAACTGACTGGTAATGCTTCTCGTGTTCTGTTGAATAAACTACTGATGTCAGGTAAGTCGTTAGGCGAAATAGTCGAGGGACAAATCTACAGAGGTGTACTGACAGGCTTGAACGAGGCCTTTATTATCAATCAGACCAAACGAGATCGTTTGATAAAGGAAGACCCATCTTGCTCGGCTATTCTCAAACCTGTATTTCGTGGAGAAGACCTGCGTCCATGGTATCAGGAGGACGAAGGCCGATGGTTAATTTGCTTTCCCAATGGTTGGACTACAAAAATTTTCCCAAATTTAGAAATGAACGAAACATTGGCTTGGGAGAGAGTAGCTGTACTTCATCCAGGACTAGCCACATATTTGAAGCCATTTGAGGAGGCAGCGCATAAAAGGCAGGATAAGGGGCAATTCTGGTGGGAGTTGCGTCCTTGCGATTACTACGATGCTTTTGATAAACCGAAGATTCTCTTTCCCGATATTACCAGAAAATCTCGCTTCAGTTGGGGTGAACCAGGTGTATATATTGGTAATACAGGGTATTTTATTCCAACAGAATCCTATGCACTATTAGGTATCCTGGCTTCCCGGACGACCTGGTATACGCTATCATGTATTTCACAGCCACTTGGAGAGCGTGCCGGTACTTTCATTTACCGCTTATTCAGGCAATACATAGAGCGTCTATCCATCCCACCCCTAACCGGCACCCAACGCGAAACCATCGGCAATCTAGCGCAGCAGCTCACCGCGAAGGCAAGGCAGCGTTACGAAGTGCGGCGCAAAACCACTCATCGCATCCAGGACGATCTTGGCACTCTTCAAGCAAAGCTCAACCAGCGGTTGACGACATGGTGGGAACTGCCCTTCAAAGAGTTCCGCGACGAGTTGGTCAAGGTCTTCAAACGCGACATCCCCCTCAAAGATCGCGACGATTGGGAGTTGTTGCTGAGAGAGAGAACGGCTGAGATTGCGCGGCTCACAGATGAGATTATCAGGCTGGAGACCGAACTCAATGCAGAGGTGTATGCAACGTTTGGACTGAATGAGGATGAGATACAGTTGATTGAGCAGGAGACGAAGTATGGGTATGGGGAGTGGTGATTCCACCTACAAGGTACCCGTATGAGGAGAATCAGAAGACATGTATAATGATGTCACTCTCCAAATCACCGAAATAAACGCCCTGAAAGCATTAGAGCAATTGCTTCAAGATAATGGTTGTCTCAATCAAGGAGCATCCATTCCTCTTGTGTTAAAAGACAGGATTGAGAGGAATGAAAGTAAAATAGGCTTTTATGCCGAAAACAATACTGTTATAGCTTTGTCGGTTCGATACTGCGCACTGACCTCTCTGCCCAATTCACTCGGCCAGTTAACCAATCTTCAACAATTAGATTTGACCGGTAATCAGATCACTTTACTCCCAACATCGCTTGGGAACTTGATCCACCTTAAAAAATTATATTTAGATGGCAATCAGATCACTTCACTGCCCGAAATGCTTGGGAACTTAATCCACCTGGAAGAAATCCACCTGGATGCGAACCGGTTAGCTTCTCTTCCTGAGAGTATAAGAAAGCTGACGAACCTCAAAACTTTGAATGTATACGGGAATACATTGGTTTCTGTCCCCGCCAGTCTCAGCCAGTTGACACGCCTCAAAGAAGTAAGTCTGGGTAGGAACCAGTTGACTTCACTCCCTGAGGCGTTTTGGCAGTTAACAAACCTTCACCTATTGAATATAGGGGAAAACCGCTTGTCTTCTCTCTCCGAGAGTATTGGAAATCTCGCAAATCTCACTACGCTAGATGTAGGCCATAATAAGCTGGCTGCTCTGCCGGAGTCACTTGGCAAGCTGAGAAATCTTACTTTTTTTCTCTATCTCAGTAATAATCACTTGACGGCTCTACCGGAGTCGCTTGGCAATCTGAGCAATCTGGCGTATCTCAATGCCACCGATAATCACTTGACGGCTCTTCCAGAGAATATTGGAAACCTCACCAGGCTCAAAGAATTGAGATTATATAACAATCGCTTGACGGCTCTCCCAAGTTCGCTTGGCAATTTGAGCAACCTGAAAGAATTACATGTGTGGAACAACCAGTTGGTTTCTCTCCCCGAGTCGCTTGGCAGCCTGACAAGTCTCAGAAAGTTCAGTTTGTACGATAACCAGTTGGCCTCACTCCCTGAATCACTGGGCAACCTGGCAAGCCTAACCGACCTGGATCTGAGAAATAACCAGTTGATGGCTCTCCCCGAGTCGCTGGGCAACCTGACGAGCCTTACTTACCTCGATTTGAGGGGTAATAAGTTGGTTTCTCTCCCCGCGAGTATGGGAGACCTGGCAAAACTTGAAAAATTAGATTTGAGATGGAACAAGCTATCTTCTCTCCCCGACTGGATTCAACGACTTGAACAGCGCGGGTGTACTGTTTTCAAATAGACCCCACATCCCCACCTGCAGGGAGTGAAGCTTTTTTTAGCGTTGATGCATCTAGAGTCAGACGCAGCTGTTCACGCCAGTTGCCTATCAACAGCGAAGCCGCTCCTCCACTGCCGCTAACCGTTTTCTTCCTGGCAGTCTCACAGGCCTTGTCCAAGTCTATCCGTGCCGATTGCCAAAAAGCTTCACTCCCTGAGGAAACATCCGCCGTCCCATTCTAGTTCAGCAACAACGACGGGTGGCCTGACACCCTGATGACATACCCAGGTCTATGCAGATGATCCGGCACTCTGTCTCCATAGACCCGGGTATGTCCCTCTAATTTTGAGTTGCCGTGGAACTCTAAGGGAGTTGGATAAGCGTCCCATTGAGCGTCGCCGGGAAGGGGCCAGCTTGAACTGTTCCGTCAGGATTATAGTAGGTTGCCTGGGCAGGTCCAGTGAACGTATTTCCATTCACGGTAATTGTGTATGTGACTATCAGCGTGCTGACAAACGCGTGAGTCGTTCTATCGGCATTGATCTCCTCAAATTTCCCATTGATGATGTTGCTGCCCTTTTGATCTGTCTGCCATGGCCCCATGCCGGCGCTATCACTCGTGTTGCTATCCCCTGATTCGGGATTGTCTATCAACATCGTCCCATCGGAGTGGAACGTGGCGAGGTGCGGCTGGAATGGTGCGCCTACCGCGTTAACAAACCAGACACCCACCACCGAATTTGTGTTTTCTGCTTTAGCCTTTCCCGGATGGTTGCTCAAAAGAGCAACGAAACCTACGGTGACAATGAGGGCGAGAGCGAGAAGCCACACTACACGCAGCATGGGTCTCATTTTGAAAATAGTCACGTGCTGCTTTCCACTCTCCCCGTGGACAGGATGTTGTTGGGGTTGTTCGAACATATGTTTGTACGTACTGGATCACTGCTCCGTGGAGAACCTCAATACCTTGACGTACTTGGGTATTAATGTACGCGCTCTAGCAAGAGCAAAATCGATCAATAAAGGACTTCTACAAATGAATTAGTTGCGACCCTCTCGTTCGAGAGTAGGATGCCCACTTTTGAGCGAGCAGAGAATCGCATGCCTTACCTCCGCTTTCAAAATTACGTTGACGTTGTTGAAGAAACGCTTTTGCCTCTTGCGAGTCCAACTCACGTCGAAACTGATGCAATTATGGCGGTAAACAGACGGCGGAGGAAGGTTGAAATGGTTATGATTCGGTTATGATGTGGTTGTGATTAATTTGCATACATTGATGTTTAGACAATATCCTACACCCATTAAATTAAGTAAGCGTTCAATAAATATGTCATCAGGGTTTCAGGCAACTGCCACTTTACTGATGTAAACTAGGACGATGAACGCCTTCTCTGCGCTGCCGGGAACGGACTCAGTCGCGTTCTTGATCTGCAAAAGCGGTGGTGGCCTGAAACCCTGTTAACAACCTGGCGCTTTTATGTCTCGAATATCGTATCAGGAGTGTTTCATGTTGTGCAATTCCGTCCCGCCAGGTTATGCCGGATGATGCTCGCAATGCTCCTCGTGCGTCGCAGGTACATCGAGGGCGGGACTTCCATCGAAAAACCCTGCCGGTTTGAGTGAGAAGCCCGAGTGAGAAGCCCAGCATGTCCACAGGCATGACAGGCCAATCCTCGGGTCGCACAACATGGTTTGAGCCGAATGTGTACCAGACCACAGCGTCCTCTTCAACAAGGTTGCGGTCTTGCGCCACGTATGCTGGAAGCCCATCGCCTCCCTGCTGTTGATTGGGGTAGTCTCCGGCTGCATAGCGCTCCCGCGAATCATACCTGGTCACCCAGAGGTGATTTCGCACAAACCCGCCCCGCTGCCACTGGGGAGACCCTTCGTGGAAGAAGGGGAACGCATTTGCGCCTGGTACGAGCTTGTAGGCGACCGGGGCTCCGATCTGATTGAGCGATGACGGGTTGATGATCTTCCAGTAGCGGGCTGCCCTGGGCTCGACGCTGCGCTGGGCCTCGCCTTCAGAGGTGAGCAGGGTTTCCCGCGCAACCCATGCGTTGCCGCGCGGGTTTCCCGCTCCCCAGGGCAGCGCTTCGCAGTTCACCTCGACCACCGAGTTGCGGGGGCCGTCGACCATCATGTCAAGTCTGACATTGAAGTAGTGCTGGTGGTTGGGTCCGTAGAGCCCCGGCGCAACCAATGCTCCGCTGATGGGTTGCTGACCTGGTGCGATGGCCGCCGGAGCAATGATTCCAGTGAGCTTGACCTCGAATTGGATCGTCCCGTCCTGATAGAGATACCAGTAGTATCCGTATTCATAGTTGCCGACGGTGGAAATGGAGGAAATCACTAGGCGGCGGGATCGGCGGACCTCTACCCGCGTTGAGCCGTCCTCATTGTATTCGAGGTGCTTCCAGAGAAGGGAGAAGTCCTCCTCGTGCATGCAAATGGCGTTTTTGAGGTGGGCGGGCCGCCCCTCCGGGTCGTTGAGACACACATCGAAATAGTGGATCTCTCCCAGGCAGTCGCAGCCAAGGACGAGGGAATTGGCGAGCACCCCGATTCCCACTTCGCCTGTGTCAAAGACGTTCTTGAAGTTGTGTGAGGGAGAAGCATCTCCGTAGGGGACGTACATCTCAGAAAGCGATGCGCGATAGAGGATGGGCCGCCACCGGCCCTGGTCGAAGTACTCGACGAGATGCAAGACGAGCCCCTCGCGCGGAGTGAATCCCACGCGGAAACGCCACTTCTGCCAGGTGACCTGGTGACCATCGACCTGGAAACTGGTGCCTTCCGACTGGGTAATGGTGATGGGTTTCAGATCGGTACGCGGGCCATCGGGGAAAGAGGGGACATTCGTCGCAGCTTTGATACCCTCGGCGGTGTAGTTCCCGGAACGCTCCGGTACGGGAACGATGCCGTGATCCTCGATGGTAACGGTCAGGGTATCCAGCTCGACCGTTGCGACAATGCCCTCGACCGGATGGGCGTAATAATTGTCCTCGGGGCTGTTGGCCACCGCTACTTCAAGGCGGATGAGCCGCCCCTGTTCTGGCGCATCTTCAGGGCCCCAATTGCCGACCGTCCAGGGGTAGAGGACGGCCGAGGAGAGCGCGATGCCCCGCCTCTCAAGCGCAGCTTGAAAAGCCGCATCGTCAAGGACTGCCCCCATAGCGGCAAACACCTCGGGATAGGTAAGTGCCGGCTGAACATCATTGCGCTCATGCCAGGATTGGATTGATTGTTCGTTCAAATTTACGATCGCTTCAATGGTCACTCTTCGCTCATGGTCCCGCATCACCACGGCCACTTCCCTCGCAACTGGCCGACCTGGCAGAAATGCGAGGACTACCTCTTTGGCGGGTTCCTGCAGGCTATACGCCATGATGCGCACCCGGGAGGTGATGCGCCCAGATGCGCTGAGAATCCTGGTCGTTTGTTCGACTTCTTCCGCCGTCAGTGGGTCAAGCGGGTGGCGGACGTCGTGCTGCAATGCGCTCGTCTCAACATCGGGAATCGTCATGTGCTTCTTATCTCCTTCTTTAGGAGGGCTCGAACCGCTCTGCTTGCCGGCGTGTTCGAGCCCGGGCATCAGTGTTGGTTGGAAATCCTGCTTACGCCCTCTCTTTCTCGGGCTCCTCGGCAAAGAGCTTGGTGCCCTGGTGCAGAACCTGTGGAGCGCGCATGCTGAGGAACACGACGACGATGATCCCCAGCACGAGCCAGGCACCATCGATCGGGCCAACCAGGTTGAACGGCGCAGCAGGCAGGGGCACGAACTGGAAGTAGATGACCACCCCCAACAGGATAAAGGGGATCGCAGGAAGGATCACATGTCGCAACACGTTAAATTCGTCGCGGTGCTCCCGCAGATAAAAGAAAGGGACCGACAAACAGGTCGCCATGTAGACGAGCAGGATTGGGACGGTGAGAACCGCTCCTGTGAACGCGAAGGCGAGCGTCGGGCCGTAAACGAGCCCGGTCCAGAGCATAATTGCGATCCCCAGGATCAACATCAGCATAATGGCCACGCCAGGAACGCGAAAGCGATTCGTCTGCCCTAGCGCTCCAGGGAGGGCCTTGATGCGACCCATCGAAAAGAGTATGCGGGACCCCGCGTTGATGGCGGCGTTCGCATTGCCCAGCGCGCTATTGAGGATGGCTAAAATGGCGATGAACGCAGCAGGACCCCACACGAGCGCCGCCATCGTGCCCCACGGGTTTGGGTCGCTCGGGTACGACGTAATCTTGTTGAATCCCCAGCCCACGACTCCGGCATAGCTGCAAAAGACGTAGAAGACCCCGATGATTATGGTCGCGAGCAGGATTGCGCGCGGCACGATGCGGCGTGGGTTGTGTGACTCCTCTCCCAATATCGCGGAGGACTCGAAGCCGCTAAAGGCCAGGAACGCAAAGAGCATGCCGAACAGGACGCCCTGCCACCCGCCCAGGCCAGATTGCTGACTGGAGGCCGGATTGAAGGCCGCAGCAGTATTGCCGCTGCCGGCGTGGGCGATCAAAAAGATGGAGAGCACGCCAAAGACAATGATTTCGATCAATCCCAGCACGACGCCCACATCCGCCGAAATCTTGATGCCGAAGAAGGTCAGGGCGAAGGCGACTGCGGCGAAGATGAGGGCATAGAGGATCCACCCATTCGGCCCGAGTGAGAGGTGAAAGGTACTGCTCAGAAACGCGTCGGTCACCGACCCCAGCACTAGCAGCGTGAGGGGGAGAAACAACACATAGGTGAACGTGAAGAGCCAGCCCGCCAGCCAGCCGGCCTGGGGACCCAGGCCCCGGGTGACGTAGGTGAAGTAGCCGCCTGCGGAGGGCAGGTGCTTGGCCATCGACCCGATATTCAGGGCGACCAGGACGCAGGCCACCAGCGCGATGAGGACTGCCAGGGGCAAAGCGCCGCCCGTAAAGGGAATGGCTGCCCCCAGGCTGAACGCCACGGCTCCGGCAGGGGCCATGGTTGTGACTGACTGGAACAGGACTCCGGGAAGACCGATCGCATTTGATCGCAGCGTCGTGAGCTGCTCTCCTGACCCTGCTGGAGGAGGGGTCACTTCTTCGATGAACGACATTTCATAACTCCTTACCTATAAATAACTGCCTGCGGGATGAGACCCTTCATGAATTCACCCCCGTGAGAAGGGTGCCCCCGAGGTACCCAAAGGAAAAATTCGTGAAACCGGCGTGCGCGCACCTCCCAGGGCCGTAGTGGGCCGGATAGACTATCGCAAAGAAACCTCGCGGTTCAGACATGGAGAGTGAATGTTCTCTTTTCAGTCTCTCACGTGAGGTTTCCTTTGATTCCATCTGACGTATACAATCCAGTCACACCCGGATCCCTTCGGATCACATCCTGTTAGTTGCAGGCCCAGGTGATGCACGTCTCTGTGAGGAACCACATCTAAAGCCAACAATACCAGCAGGATCGATATTTGTCAATACAAGCCGCAGGGGCATGCGTGCTGCCTTTACTCCGGCCCTCCCATGACCTGCCAGTTGGCCTCGCTGTTCGCCACCATCCCACCAATGGCGCCCGCGACGAGGACCCCTGCGGTGAGTCCCGCGACGAGGTACCACCACGAGGTGTTCGGGATGTCGGGTGGATCGTACGAATTGAGGACGGTGTCGACAATCGCCACCAGCCCGACGATCAGGCCGACCACAGAACTGAGCAGGAGCACCCACGATGGGGCGATGCGGTGGTAGCGAAGGGCCTCTCCCTGGGTGAGCATGAGCCGCAGCAGATTGACGAACAGGAAGATCGTGGCAAAGGCCCACAGCACCGTGGCGGTCCCCACCAGCACGAAATAGAAGGAGGCGGCCAAGTGGGCCGGTGGACCACTCAGTATCCCTATATAGGGGACCACCATGAAGAACAGCACCGCCAGCGTGCATGCGATGCCGGTCTGGAGAATGATGGCGTCGGCGGGAACACGGTTGCGGTTGAGCCTGCCCCAGCGCGCGGGGATGCGCCGGTCGATGCTCCCCACCAGCAGGAAGCGGGAGAAGATATAGTTGTAGACGACCGTGGCCATGATCAGGACCGTCATGATGCACAGGGCGGTCAGGCCTCCCGCCACGGGGCCAAGCGCCATCTTAACCGTGGTCACAGGCGCGGAGAGTATGAAGCTCGCGTTCAGCCCCTGGACGATGAGTACCCCGAAGGTGGAGAGGAGATAGAATGCCATGACGATGAGCGTTCCCCACAGGAGGTGCCCTGTGATGGCCCGCCGCCTCGCCCCTCCGTGGGGAGCGACGAGCTCACCTCCCATGTTCAGTGGGAGGTTCACCCCGAGATAGCCGAGCGTAATGACCCCGAACAGGGGAAAATTCGGGGCGGTGAACGGATTCCAGTCCGCCGCTTGGCTGAAGTTGGTGGCCGACGGTTGCTTATTGAGCAGCCACACCAGGCCCGCGACAAACACCAGCGCGGTCGCGAGGAGGATGAAGGCGAAGGTCATATTGACAATGTTCTGAATCATGCGCTGCCGCTGCAGCGCGACGAGGCAGGAAAACAGGATGATTACCAGCAGCGCCCCACCCTGTTGCCACGGTTGTGTCAGCCAGTTGGCGTTCAACCCCTGGATGATGTTGACGACCAGTTCCGCCGTCGCCAGGATCAGCAGGGGACCGGGGACCCAGGCGGCGAATCCGACGAAGAAGCTCATGAACCCCCCGAACGTGCGGTGTGTCCAGGAATAGAGCGATCCCTCGTAAGGGAAGATGACGCCCAGTTGGGCGGAGGCGATGCAGCAGGGGATAAAAAAGAGGAGGCCGCCGATTACCCAGAGCGCCATTCCCGCGGGGCCACCGGCAACGGCATTGCTATCGTTGGTAATGAAGTAGAGGATCACGACAAACAAGAACGTGAGGTCCCGGGTCGTGAGAATGCCCGGTAACGCTCGCTCGACATACGATTCCGAATCCAACGCCCGATCCTTGGGCCGGTTATCCGGTCCCTGCACCAGGTCACCCACAGGTGATTTGAACGACATAGTATTTTCCCTTCATGGCTATACTCGCAAGAGGCAAGAAAGCCCCTCTACATACATAGCTACCGTGCGGCTCGCCTGCCAGGCAAGCGTACATCAAACAGGCATGCTGACTGATAGATCGCGCTTTTCGTGAACACAGAAAAATCTCCCATATCAGTTTACCAGTAAAAAGCGCGGCGGGGAAGAAAGCAACGCTGGATAGGACATTTCTCCTAGGCCCTCCCTGACCTGCTGCTGCCAGTCCTACTATAGACAAGCCAATCAGAACTGAACGCCGTGAGATACGTCGCCTGGGTGGTTAAGATGTAATCGGTTCTTGAAACGGCCTGGGCCTTGATACTCTCGAACCTGGTGGTCTTACTGGATTGGGGGTAGTCACTGGTGGCCTCGGCTGACCTGGTGAGGTGAATGGGCCAGATTGTAGTCTTATGGGTTCGGGTTGTGAAACAGGCTCTAATAGCGGGTGAGATAGTGGGAACTTTCTCTCTCAGCGGCGGCGGCTGTGTTAGCGCGTGCTGTATCGCAATCTCCACATAAGCACCTTTAAAAGGCCACGCGCCGGTGAGCCACTCGTACACCATCACTCCCAAGGAATACTGATCGCTCGCCAGGCGTGGTTTGCCCTGAAGCTGTTCGGGTGCCATGTAGGCAACGGTACCAATCACATCCTGTGTGTTCATCGAACGTGAACTATGGGCAATGGCTACGATGCCAAAATCGCAGAGTACGATATCGTTATTGGGCTCCAACAAAATGTTTTCCGGCTTGATATCGCGATGAATAAGATTTTGATCATGGGCATACTGTAATGCAGCGGCAATTTGCATCAGCTACACCAATCCCTGCCGGATAGCATAAGCCACGGCGGCGGCTCTCCCCGGTACATCCAGCTTGACGAAGATGTTGCTCAGGTGGCGATTGGCTGTGCGCGGGCTGATCACCAGGGCCTCGGCTACCTCTCGGTCTGTGTGGCCCTCCGCCACCAGGCGCAATACCTCTTGCTCGCGCCGCGTCAGGCTGAGATGCAAGTGATACTCGGAACGGGACCCTACGGTTTTCAGTTGCCTTAAGCCCTCTTGTAGGGTATTCACCTGGTCAACTGCCCGCTGCATTGCGTATTGGAGAAAGATTTTTCGCGCCTGGTTACATAGGTCATTCAGGGTACCCGCATTGCCTGCGGGCAAGGGGTGCAGAAGGGGCATCCCTACAGCCCCGGCGAGGGCGGCTCGTGCCTGTTCATAGAGAATGGCGGCTTCTTCGGGCTGGTTGTTGGCGTGTCGGCAGAGTGCCAGCCCATCTTCAAATGCCTGCTCTGCCATCTCCCAGTTCCCAGCCTGTGTCTCCACCACGCCAAGTATTCTATCAACCGAGTTACCATAATACATGAAACCACGCAGGGCGCGGATACGCTGGACATAGGCGGCGGCCTGTTCATGTGCCTCCAGGTGTATATACCCCTCGGCAAGAAAGGGAATGTAAAAGTCACCACCGTAGCCTGGCGGTTCTGGATAGGCGGCGGCCCGCTCAAGTTGTGTTCGCGCCGCCGTTCTACGTCCTGTAACTGCCAGAAAGTGGCCGTAGAGTGCCATCGTGCTGGCATACCACTCGGTATTCGCTGCCGCCAGGATGCTGGCCTGGAATTGCTTTTCCGCCTCCTGCCAGTCCCCCTGGCGGAAACTGAGTTCGGCCTGGGCCTGCATGATTAGAGGCTTGAGGCGCGCGTTTTTGGTGGCCTCCGCCTCCTGCATAGCCTCTTGTAAGTGTGAGGCACTGCTGCTCCAATCGCCGCGAGCCAGTGCAATCGCCCCGAAGTTCCAGTGCAGCCAGCCCAGGCTGTAGCGCACACCGTAGCGACGAGCTCGCTCAAAGCCCCGTAGCGTATAGAGGTGAGCGCGCTCGGCTTCTCCTAATGCCAAATAGATGATGCCGAGACCTTGATCGCCCAACGCGGCATGGAAGGGGTCGCCAATGGCGATATAGAGTTCATGCGCCTGCTCCTGGAGACGAATAGCCTCATGAATATGTTCTCCCCAGCCGCGCAGCCAGCCGACGAGGTGTAGGGCAAAGGCCTGGCTCCCTCTGTCCCCGATCTCGGTTGCCAGTTGATGCGATTGCCAGAGGGCTGTTTCCGCTTCTTTCGTGCGATAAAATAGAATATCGAGCGTAGCCTGAGCTTGCAGCAAGAGGATGCGTTCGGCGGCACTCACGCGCTCCAGCGTTAACACATTCCCGCCGCCGGAAAAACTACGGCCAGGAAACCATGGCACATAGGAAGTTTTCTGGGCGGGCGCGGCCTCTCTCTCCTCATCTGTACCGGTACCCATATCCAGAGCGGTACGCGCTGCTTGAAGGTGGGCCAACGCCTGGTCATATTTCCCCTGCATACGATACGCATCCGCCATCAACCTGTTGACCTGAGCCACTTGCAGGTGTACCTCTTGCGGGTATCCTGCTTGCGCCGTCCTGGTTAGAAGGGGTTCTTGCAACAACTCCAACGCCTGTTGCAATGACTGTGACGCCTGCTCCAGCTCACCCAGCTTAAACCAGAGTTCCCCAATAGTGATATGTAGGTGTACCACTTGCGGGAGTCCTGATGCATGGTTCCCTGTAGAAGCTACTCCTGCCTCAAGCAATCTCAGCACCAGCCGGAAGTGGCCAATCGCCTCGCGGTGTGCCTGCTGTTGTGCCGCGTGTTCGCCCGCAACCAGGTTCCAGCGCAAAGCCGCCGCTTTGTTGCCTCCCCCACCCCCTAACATATAGTGCCGTGCCAGTTGCGCCGCGTGAGCAGCAGCATGAGGGGCCATATGAGGCGCATACGTCGCCTCTAAGGCCGCCCCAATCGCCCCATGCAAAGCACTTGCGCGGTGCGCTGGCATTTCAGCACTCAGCACCTCCTGCACAATTCCCTGACAGAACATATACATAATTGGATGTAATTCGGAGGTAGCCATTGGCCCCACATTACCATCCCTGTCATCAATAGTGTATTCATGCCAGTCGGTCTCATCCGTATCGGCAACGATAGCAATCAATCCTGCCTGTATGGCTTCTTCCAGCGAGGAAAGTATTGGATTATTTACCCCGATTTCCTGAAACACTGTAGACAATGCGTCCAGAGGGAAAGTTCGACCGATAAGAGCAGCCACGCGCAAAAGTGTACGACACGGTCCGCTCAATTCTTGCAGCCGCTGTCCTACTGCCAGTGTAATACTGCCCGGCAGCTCTGTGCCAATGGCCTTTGTTGCTTTCCATACACTTCCAAGCAGCACCAGTTGGCGGTTGAGTGTGAGCATACGCACCGACTCTTCTAAGAAAAAAGGGTTACCCTCGGCGCGAACGAGCAGCATTTGTGCCAGACCTTCAGGCAGTACACCAGGAAGGAGCGCGTGCAGGTATTGCGCGGCAGCTTGCGTATTCAAGGGGCCAAGTGGCAATAACAGTAGCAGACCCTGGCGCATCAGTTCGCCGAGAGCTTTGGCTACGGCGGTACTTGTCTTCGCCATCGTGGCGGGATCGCTGGTTTCTATGGACTCACCAGACATGCTCGGCGGGCGCGTTACGCCAACCAGTGCGACCCGGCTACTATGCAAGCGCACCGTCAGGTACATGGTCAGTTCCAGGCTGGCACTATCGGCCCATTGCAGGTTGTCGATGCCCAGCAAGACAGGTTGCTCCTGTGCCATACGTTCCAGCAGCGTTGCCACTGCGTCGAGCAGGCGAAACTTCTCCTGATCGGGCGAAAGAACTTCTGGTACAAAATTCACACCTGTCACACCAGGTATTCTGAGAAGTTCAGGAAAAATGCGAGCCAGCGCGGCCACAAGCGGCATGCCCACCTGCGAAATGTTTCCATCATCACTTGCACCCTCTTGTCGACCCTGAGAAGGAACATTATCGCGTAGGGGTGGGGGCGGAGGGGATGTGGAGTGGGGGCCCTCCTGCTCCCCTTGCCCGCAGGCAATGTGGCCGCCCGCGGGGGGGGTGTCAAGACCGGCGTAGTGACGCAGTTGCTCTCTTGAAGACGAACGTAGGACGGGACGTAACGCTTCAATAAAGGGGAGATAGGGGAACATATTGCCCGACTCGTAGGTGCGCCCTTCCAGCACCCGAAAACCGAGTACACGCGCTTCCTTGTACATCTCCGCCAGCAGGCGCGTCTTGCCAACACCCATTTCACCGCTGATCGTCAATGCTCGTGCTCCTGTTGGTAGATCGTGAGCAACGGTGTTCAGCAGGAAATGTATCACCTGCAGCTCGCTTTCGCGACCTTGTAGGGGCACCTCTTGCGGGTGCCCTGCCAGTACATCTAATCCGGAAAGTGGATCGGCGAATGGTGCCTGCATAGAACTCCAACTTTTATGAACCCTGTGAGCTCTTCCTCATACGAGGTACGATATCGTGGTAAATAAAGAGGCTAAAAAAGACGATCAGGAACGGTACGTCAAATAAGAAATAGAGCCAGAAGATTGGAGCGGCCTGCAACCACAGCAGGTGGTAGAGCAACGCCAGCGCGACAAGCGTTCCATACACGACCGCCACAAGAGCAAGGGGACGCACCCGTGCCCATTCTTGTTGTGCAGAGAGCCAGATGGCTCCCACCCCATTGCCAATGATGATGGCACCAATGAAACGGTCAAGCAGTGGTGGAATACTGGTAGGCCACACAGGTACATGAAGTTCCGGTAAAAAGAAAAAGGCCAGGCCAACAGCGAGATTAAAAAGTCCAGCGAATAAAGCCAATCCACGCTCTGGCGGACTAAAAGTGAGATGATTCATAGCCGCTCCCTTCAGATTAAGGTCTGCTGGGATGATTATACTACAGATGAGCACAAGATTAACACAGTATTTTCCCTGAGTGAGTAATATTACCTGTCTAAGGAAGCAAGCATAAAAATGGGTAATCTTACCGATACATCTATCTCTTTTTCTGGCTAAACTAAACACAGAACAAGCGGAGTAACCGCAATGAAACAAGGTTACCACCGTATTGATCTATCTCTACGCAAACGTGCGAGCAGATAGCAGTCAGAGGAAAGGAAGCCAAGTCCTATGTTGAAGTTGCCTACTCAGCGGTTCAAAGGTTTGTCCATCGTAGCATTGGTGTTAATAGCTCTTGGCGCATTAAGTGCGTGCGCCGGAAACCCCTCAGCCCTGGCAGACTCACTGAACACTACCAGTGCCAGTAGGAATACTGGTAATGCTCATGTCAGTAATGCAAGTCCGAATGCGACATTTACCTTTAAAATGGTGCCTGGCGCTGGCATTGCCGCCTGCTTGCCCCACGCCCATGCTTCAGTATCGATTACACCAGGTTCATTGAATGATACGATGAAGGTGAGCGCGAGCGGTCTTGCTCCCAGTACTGGCTATGACCTCTTTATCCTCGAACTTCCCAGCAAACCCTTTGGCGTCGCATGGTATCAGAGTGATCTCCAAACGGATGCGAGCGGAGCAGGTAGTGCCACTGTGCGCGGCATCTTTAATAAAGAGACGTTTTCGGTCTCCCTTGGGGATAACTCTCAACCTTCGATAGTATTCCCGCCAACGCATCAGTATCATGTGGGCCTCTGGTTCAACGATCCCAAAGTACCGTTCAATCTGGGCTGCGAGCCTGGCCAGCCCCAACCAATCATCACACCGTTCAATGGTCAACAGAAGGCTGGTATTCAGGTGCTGAACACCAGTAACTTCCCGAATAACGCCGGTCCGCTATCCAAAGTATCATAAGAGAGCATTTTTTGCAAAGTGAAGCCAGAACGCTACGGCGTTCTGGCTTCACTTTGCAAAAAATGCTCTCTTATCTACTTGCCCTCCACACCCGCACCGTCTTATCCCGGCTGGCCGAAGCGATACGCTGTGCATAGTGCGCCCAGGCTATATCTTTTACCGTCAAGGAATGACCAGTGTACGTGAAAGGATGATTTCCGGTAATGGCATCCCAAGAATGGGCACCATGCCTTACCATCACAAAACTGTCAGGATCTCTGGTTCGCCTTCGGTGATGGCGATGGTGTGTTCAAATTGGGCTGACCGCTTGCCATCAGCCGTACAGACCGTCCAGCGATCTGACTTCACCCGCGTTTCAGGACGTCCGGCATTAATCATTGGCTCAACGGTAAAGACCATGCCTGGCCGCAGTTTGATGCTTGGGCCTTTTTGGGCGAAATGAAAGACGTATGGCTCTTCGTGCAGCGAGCGGCCAACGCCATGACCAGTATATTCTCGTACCGTGGAATACCCTTGCGCCTCGCAATACTGCTGGATGGCCGCGCCAATATCGTTGAGGGAATTACCAGGAAGTGCCTGTTCGATGCCAATCTCCGCACAGCGTTTCGCCACATCCAACAGCCGCCTTGACTCGCTATCGATAGTCCCGATGGCGAAGGTTACACATGAATCACCAACCCAACCATTGTAATGTACCCCAATGTCGATGCCAATAATATCGCCGTCGCGCAGTCGCTCTTTGCTGCTGGGAATGCCGTGGCAAATGACATCGTTGACGGCGGTACAGATCGTCGCCGGGAAAGGGGGAATAGCCGGTCGGCCCTGCTGCGCCGGAATAGCTCCATAGCCGATATAACTGGGAATAGCTCCTCTACTGCGAATATACTTCTCGGCAATCTTGTCGATTTCGGCGGTTGTCACACCCGCTACCAGGTGAGGGCGTATGACTTCATACGTTTCAGCGACGATACGTCCCGCTTTGCGCAACTGCGCGATCTGTTGTTGTGATTTCAATGTGATCATGTTTGTACGTGCCTTTGCCAGAACGATAATTTCTTTCATTTTACCTCATATACGCAAGTTTTAGGCGTGGGCTTTCTTTCACACCAAATTGCTGCAAACTTATTCATAGGCTGCGTTTATTCTCACAGAGATACTCTGCCTATTTTTAGTTGTGGCTGTCTGTTAACTATTTGATATCGAATGTGCGGGTCCCAGGTCCTGCCCATGTGATCGGTGAAATGTAATGGCATCCCACCTGCTCCCCTTGCCCGCAGGCAATGTCGGTGCCAGGTCTGGTACATTGGCCGTGTATGTTGGAGAATTTGTATGCAGCGGAATATTGTACGGAACCTCCTATTTGCTCTGGTCGCCCTCCTGCTGATTGGAACCAGTTTGGTCGCGGTACGCATGGCGGTGTACGCAAATCTCAATCAGCGCGTCACCCTCTATGGCCAGGCCGTACCGCTTGTTCAACAGGCTCGCCTTCTACACGCAGCCGACGCCAATCAACAACTCAATATCTCCATTGGCTTACAGGCACGCAACCAGTCCGACCTGGACGCCCTGTTAAGTGCCATCTACGACCCCCGATCAGCACAATATCACCAGTATTTGACGCCTGACCAGTTCAACCAGTTATTTGCTCCCACACCTGACCAGGTGCAGCAGGTAGTCAGCTTCTTACGCAGTCAGGGTTTAACTGTCACCAACATAGCTTCCAATAATCTGCTGGTCGATGCCACAGCTACCGTTGCCCAGGCCCAACAGACCTTCAACACACAGATCAATACCTACCAACTGGGTGACCGCACCTTTTACGCCAACTCCAATGCACCCACCGTTCCCGGCTCGATTAGCCAGCTCATCACCTCAATTAGCGGATTGGATAACAGCGTACAATATCATCCCCTCTATCAACACCAGCAGAATATGCGCCTACAATCTGTCCAGCATCAAACAACTCAACGGAATCACAAAGCTCAATTGACAGGGCCAACCAGTGGCTATGGGCCGAAGGATCTCACAGGCGCTTATGATGCCGCTGCATTGCAGAATAGCGGCACCCTGGGAGATAATCAGACCATTGCGCTCTTTGAGCTGGATGGCTATCAAGCGGGGGATGTTGCCCAATATCTGCAAAACTACAATCTGGGCAATCCAAATATCACCAATGTACTGGTAGATGGCTTTAATGGGTCAGCAGGCCAGGGCGCGATTGAAGTCGAGTTAGACATGGAAGTCGTAGCGGCCATGGCTCCTCACGCAAACCAGATCGTTTACGAAGGCCCAAACACCACGCAGGGGCTGAACGATACCTATAACAGAATCGTCACCGACAACAAGGCCCAGATCACCTCGATTAGCTGGGGGCTATGCGAAAACAGTACAGGCCTTGCCGAGTTGCAGACGCTCGACACTATTTTTAAGCAGGCCGCCGCGCAGGGCATGTCGTTCTTTGCCGCCGCCGGTGACTCCGGTGCCTATGACTGTAACGACACCAATCTCGCGGTCGATTCGCCCGCCAGCGATCCCTACGTTACCGGTGTGGGCGGTACCAACCTGCAATTGAACGCTGGCGCATACGGCAGCGAGTCGGTATGGTCAAACCCCAATGGCACCCAACGCGGCCCCAAAGGGGCAGGGGGTGGGGGTGGCATCAGTAACACCTTCAAGCAGCCTACCTGGCAGAGTGGCCCAGGTGTGCAAAACCAGTATAGTAATGGTTTTCGTCAGGTACCCGACGTGACGGGAGACGCTGATCCTGCCACCGGGTATGCCATGTATTGTACGGTCACGAACGCAGGCTGTCCCCCCTCCGGCTGGATCACCGTCGGAGGTACCAGCGCAAGTGCCCCACTATGGGCTGGCAGTACCGCCCTCGTCAATCAGTACTTGCAAGCGCAAGGCAAGAAGCGTGTAGGCTTTGCAAATCCCGCACTGTACGGTCTCTTCAACGCCCAACAACAGTTTCCCGCCTTCCATGATATCACCACGGGGAACAATCTCTACTATCCGGCCACCAGTAACTACGACCTGGCCAGCGGCATTGGCTCGCCAGATATCTATAATATGGCCCGCGACCTGGTTCTGCTCTCCGGAGGCGGCACTCCAACCCCGACACCAACCCCGACCAATACTCCAACGCCGACGCCATCGCCAACAGCCACGAACACGCCCACCCCTACACCGACCGATACCCCTATTCCAACCGCGACGAATACACCGACACCGACGCCCACGAACACTCCGACACCGACGCCTCCGCCGCCCCTTATCGCAAATGGTGATTTCGAGAATGGACAGGCACCCTGGCAGGAATCATCTGCGAAGGGCTACCAGCTCATCGATCCCTCGAACTCGTATAGCGGGCAGTATAGCGTCTACTTCTGCGGCTATCCAGGCTGCGATGATCGCATCTGGCAGACTTTCACCGTTCCCGCCAACTACACTAAAATCACCGTAACGTACTGGTGGTACTCCGATACCAATAAGACTGTCAAGCAGTGCCTTGACACCTTTACCAGCCAACTCCAGACCACGAGCGGGACAGCTATACATGTCATGCAACAAAGTTGTAACACCAACGTCACCAACAACTGGGTGCAGGAGGGCTTTGATGTGTCCAGCAGCCTGCTGCCCTACAAGGGCAAGCCGGTCACACTCTTCTTCCGTGGCACCAACATTGTGGGACAGCCTCAGACCTCCGATTTCTTCGTAGATCTCGTGGTAGTGACAGTGCAGTAACTTTTGAACAGATGTACCCCTTCAAGATTGACCAATATTGGCATTAAGAGGGGAAAGCAGCGATACAGGTGTGTTTCTCGCGAGAAACACACCTGTATCGCTGCTTTCCCCTCTTAATGGAACAATACATACGCCCTTCCCCACAACCAACCAGACCATTCATTAGCGACAAGGATATTGAGGACAACTTATGATGATTGAACACGATGGAGCGATCTCGCCGGACAACACACTTTTCGTCATACTGTGTTTTGAAGGCCCCGATATTTATTCTACCGCCGGCGGCCTGGGCACTCGCGTCACAGAGCTCAGCGAGGCCCTGGCAATGCAGGGCTATACCACCCACCTTATATTTATAGGCGACCCCACAAAGCCAAGTGTAGAAGAGCGCGTCAACGGCTGCCTGATACTCAAACGCTGGTCTCAGTGGGTCAGCAAATACTATCTCAATGGTGTCTATGATGGCGAAGAGCAAAAGCTCTACGACTTTAACGAAAGCGTTCCCTATCATATTTATAACGAGATTGTGCGCCCGGCCCAGGCCACCGGAAAAATGGTGGTCATCATGGGCGAGGATTGGCATACCGCCGAGGTTATGTGCCGCACGTCCGACATGTTAAACTGGTACGGCCTGCGTCAGAAAGTCCTCATGCTGTGGAACCTCAATAGCCTGATGTCCCTGCACCGCGTCAACTGGGGGCGGCTCAACTTCGTTACCACCATCTGTACCGTCAGCAAATACATGAAGCACAGGATGTGGAGCCTCGGTGTCAACCCCCTCGTCATTCCCAACGGTATCCCTACGCGCCATCTCACTCCAGTCGATCCCGAAGCCGTCAAGCGGCTGCGCGAGATCGCTCGCCAGGGTGATCCGCGCCGCTATTTCTTTTTCAAGATTGGCCGCTTCGACCCCGATAAACGCTGGATAATGGCCGTGGAGGCGGTTGCGCGTCTCAAGCACAGTGGTCATCCCGTCACCTTCTTTGTGCGCGGCGGCATCGAACCGCACGGTGCAGATGTCCTGCGTCACGCGTATAACATCGGCCTGACGATTCGCGATGTTGTGGCCAGGCGCCCAAACCTGGAACAGTGCCTGGATGCTATGGCGAATGCTGGCCCTGCCGACGTGTACAACCTGCGCTTCTTCCTTCCCGAAGAATTTGTGCGTACAACCTATGCCGCCGCCGACGCGACCCTGGCAAACAGTGGTCACGAGCCATTTGGCCTGGTCGCGCTCGAAGTGATGGCGGCAGAGGGTATTGCCGTCACCGGCAGCACTGGCGAAGATTACGCTATCTCATTCGAGAATGCCATTGTCACTGAAACCGACGACCCTGACGAAATTGTTGGCTATCTACTCTACTTACGCCGTCACCCGGAAGAACAGGAACGCATTCGCGCCGCCGGTCGCCGCACTGCGGAACAGTTTTTATGGGATCAAGTGATCGCCAACCTGGTAGGAAAATTGGAATTCCTGGCCCGCAAACAGGATATCGTCTTGACTTGAGGATAGAGCGCGTAGGGGCCCGATTTATCGCGCCCATCAGGCTCGCAAACAGGATATCATATTGACTTGAGAGGATAGAGATCAGATCATGGTTGCAGAACTGGCGATCTATACCGTGGTGCATCAACCACGCCGCCTGAAGCTCCCCGCGCAATCTATCCCGCGCGGGGCCTCGATCGAGGATATCTACCGCTGCGTCTTTGATGAGCGTATGAACGAACGCTACTTCCAAAAAGTGGCGCAGTATAGTTATCATCCCGCCGTGCGCCTGTTCCTGGAACTGGTGCGGCGCGAGGGAATGCACCTCTCCATTGGCTTCTCGCTCTCCTTTGTGCGCCAGGCCGCGAAGTGGGACCCCGGCCTGCTCGACCTGTTTCGCGAGCTGGTCGCCGAGGAGAACGTCGAACTGATCGGAGTTGAGCCGTATCATAGCTTCCTCTTTCTGCTCGACCTGCCGATGTTTGTGCTGCGCATGCAGGAGATGGTCAACGAGCTAGAGAGTATCTTTGGCAAGCGTCCTACCGTGACTGACACCACGGAGATGTGCATGTCGGCCACTATCTATAATGCACTGGACACGGCAGGCTTTCGTGGGGCCTTAATGGATGGTCGTCCCTGGGTGCTGGGATGGCGCGAGAGTACGCACCTGTATCGTTATAGTGACAAGGCTCCTTATCCACGTCCTATTGAGGTCAAGAAATCGCTATTGAGCACGCGCAGCCGGCGTTCACCGGGCAAACTGCTCATGGACTCCGAGCGCGACAGTGGCCCCTATTTGCTGACCCGCCACCTGAATTTGAGCGACGACGTTGGCTACCGCTTCTCCAATCGCGGCTGGTCGGGCTACCCGTTGTACGCGGATACCTACGCAGGATGGATTGCCAACACGCAGGGAGACTTTGTTCTGCTCGGCTGGGATTTCGAGACCTTTGGGGAACATCACCGCCGAGACAGTAGTATCTTTGATTTTCTCCGTGCTTTGCCAAATGAGCTTGCCCGTCATGGTGTTGCGACCACTACTCCAGGCGCGTTGATTGACCGCTACAGCATGCCAGGGACGGTTCACCACTTACCGCTGCCGGTCTTCCCAACGACGTGGGCCGGTAACGGCGGTATGGAGTTTTTCCTGGGAAACAGTGCGCAGCAAACCATTATGCAGTTAATGGGCCATGTCTACGGTATGGCAAAGCTCACCGAAAACCCTGATCTGCTTGACCTCGCCACCTGGCTAAGCCAGTCTGACAACCTGCACCTGATCCAATGGTTCGGAAACAGAGGTTCAGAAGCAGAAGTTTCTGCCTATTTCACCCCCGACGAGTGGTGGAACCTCGGCCCAAATGGCATCATCGCCGAACAGCAGCAGGTCTACCTGAACGTCCTGCACGCCATGGAACCCTACCTCCCAGCCCGCCTCGTCCGCCGCGCCCGCCAAAAGGGAACCATCAAACCCAACCGCCGCAAGCACGAACTAGAGCTTGAGCTTGAACTGAGCTATATGGCAAGACACCTATAAATGTACCCGAAAAAGCGCAGCAATTTGTGGCCCTCTTGCGAAGCAAGAGGGCCACAAATTGCTGCGCTTTTTCGGGTACATGTGGGTTGGCTCAGATGTATCCTGGTTAAGAACTGGTTAAGAGTATGGGAGTATGGTACTAATTATGGCTGCTTCATCCTCAAAAAATTGACGAAGTTCAGTCTATTTAGGTAGACTCAGCAGAGTAAAGATTGTTCACGTCTAACTAGTGATGAGGTACCTATGTCGCAATTTCGCTCACTTCCAACATTTCAAGCAGTGCAAACGACTGAATTGGCGGAAGAGCAATTCAGAGCAATCCCCCATACCCCATCTATTCCAAACACCACACCGCTTATTATATTTACCAGTCAGCCTCAAGAAGGGGCGAGCGGGCCGCTCACAACTATTTTCAACCCGTTTCCAGTCGTGACCACCGAGCAGCTGCAGGCTCTTTCAGACCCACTGAATGTGACATCGACCACGGGGCGTACCATAAGAATTCCCGGTTCTCGCGCGCGTAAACAACGTGCAACGCCAGTAACGGAAGATTTGCCGAAACCAGCTCCCTGGATGAAGCCACATCTACGCCACGGCTTCATTTTAGCCACGATTATGCTGGTTGTGATTACGACGCTGCTCTTCCTGTCGCCCCTGTCCAATGGGCAAAGGGGCGGCTCCACTTTCTTCAAAGGGATCAGCGACTGGGTTCATGCACAGCAAGTAAACTGGCAGTTCCAGGCGCATAACACGCAGGTTGTACAAAATGATTCTGCCCAGAACAATTCTCTGCCTCCACCGCCTCCGGTAATGCTGCCCAAGAGTGCTTATGTCGCAATCGCGCAGCAGGACGCCATTAACGCGGGTATTTCGCCGGACTATTTTACGAGGCAGATTAACCTGGAAAGCGGCTTCAATCCCAACGCCGTCTCTCCCTCCGGTGCCGTAGGTATTGCCCAGTTCTTGCCCAGTACTGCCGCCGGTCTGGGCATCAATCCCTGGGACCCATATTCTGCTTTGAACGGTGCCGCTAAACTGATGGCAAGCTATAATCGCAGCTATGGTGGAAACTATGCCATGGCCCTCGCCGCCTACAACGGCGGAAGCGGCACAGTTCAATATGCCGTCAACGCCTGCGGCCCCTCCAACTGGATGAACTGCCTGCCCTACCAGACACGCAACTACATCCGCGTCATCATGGGTATTTAATATAAGCGCAGCAATTTGGGCGTTTGACTTTGTCAAACGCCCAAATTGCTGCGCTTATATTAAATACCTTGACATTCCCTTTTGTGGCAACGTACAATTTGATATGTCCATATGGAGATATCAAGCGTACCATGGTTGTCCAAAACAAGGAGCAATGTCTATGACTCCAGCCGCCTTGCAGAGTGAAGAGGCTCTGCTCAACCGCATCAAAAAGCAGCAACTCGTCGAATCCCTTGAACATATGAGTCCCATCTACCTGGAAGGGATGAAGCGCATCCTCACCGTCTCTGCCGACACAGAACTGATCAGTGCCCCCGCCTACTACCACGCTGGTGTTCATGCCCCTTCCCTGAATACCTTTGGCTCAGCGATGTCGATTATCCAGGATGAATTGAGTCATGCCCATATCGCCTACCGGCTGCTGCGTGATTTAGGGGTCGACACGGAAAAACTCATATTTGAGCGCGAGCCTCATCAATTCAAGTATCCCTATGCCTTTGATATACCCCTGGATAGCTGGGTAGAACTGATCGTCGCCAATGCCTTCTATGATCGCGCCGGTTACACCCTCCTCGGCGATGTCTATACAAGCACATCCTTTGGCCCGTGGAAGCGTGCCCTCGTCAAAGTGGACAAGGAAGAGACCTTCCACCTGCGCCACGGCGAACAGGGAATGCGCAAGCTCAACCAGGACAACAGCGGCCACGAGGCACTTCAAAAGGCCGTGGATTGGATGTTCATGCTCACCGTTGAGTGGTTTGGTCTTCCCGACGACCTCAAGAAGCACGGCGAACAGCTGGCCTATGGTTTTAAGGGGCATTCGAACGACGAACTCCGCCAGATCTGGATGTCCACCGCCGTCCCGCTGTGCAATGAACTCCAACTCAAGGTTCCCGCGCATTACGACGAGGCCCAACAAAAATATGTCATCGATTGTGCCTTCCCGGCCCATTTTGACGCCAAGGCCAAACGCTGGCTGCTCGAAGACGGACCCTGCACATGGGACGACGTGATGAAACGCTGGAAGGCGCGTGGCCCAAGTAACGAGGAGTTTGTTGGCATGGTGCAGCGCGGCAAGAAGGACATGCTGCGCCTGTTGGAGCAGCCGCTATGACGACCACGTATCCATCTCTACAAACGCATCCCGCGCATGACACCACTTGCCCAGCCCTTTGGGATGCACTGCGCGATGTCATGGACCCCGAAATCCCCATCAGCGTAGTAGATATGGGTTTAATCGTTGATCTTAGACAACAGCAAGGTATCGTCGATCTCAAGCTTACCTTTACCGCTATGGGTTGTCCCGCCATGGACTTTATCATGGACGATATTCGCGCTCGCCTCCTGCAAGAAGCAGGAGTAGAGCAGGTCAATATCGAAATCGTCTGGGACCCTGTCTGGACCAGGGCGAGATTGAGCGAAGATGGTATTGATATTATGCGCACCTGGGGGATATCAGCATGAGCGATACGACCACCACCACAACAACTGAGAACACCTCGCGGCGTGAGGCCCTCAACGAGAGTCATGTATGGCAAGTCTACGCCCGCCGCAAGTACGAAGAACCGCTCTACGAAATTGGCAACGTCATGGCCGACGATGTGGAACTGGCAAAGGTCTACGCACGCAGCATCTATGATGAGTTTACCTGGGTCGAGATGGTCATAGTTCCACGTGAAACCATCGTCACCGTGATCGAATCGTAATCCGCCGTAGGGGCCCGATTTATCGCGCCCGAAGATGGGGGTTGGGGATGCGTGCCTTTCCCTGATCCAATGGGCGCGATAAATCGGGCCCCTACGGCCAATCGAGAGGTATAGTATGAGTACCAGTACACGTACAGATCACGCGGCACTGTTTGCCATCCTTTCGTCGTTGGCCGACAATAAGCAGGCCATCGGGCGGCGTTACGCCTACTGGTCTAACGGCGCGCCCGCGTTAGAGGCTGCTGTGGCTGCCGCGGCCATGACTCAGGATGAATTGGGACATGCCCGCACTCTCTATCCCTTGCTCGACAACTTTGTGCAGGCAGAGGCTGACCCCAGCCAGGTCGAGCCGGAGACGCGCACCTTGCACTATGCCCTGGCCTATCTCGATAACGACTTTCAAGGTTGGTCTGACTTCGTTGCCACCAATTTTTTGCTGGATACTGCCCTGACTACTTTTTTTGAAGCGGCGCAACAATCCAGCTATGAGCCTCTGCGCCAGCGTGCCCGTAAAATTGTGCAGGAAGAGCGCATCCATGAAATGAATGGCGAGGCCTGGGTCCGCCGTCTCGCCAAAGCTGGCGGTGCCGTGCGGGCAGCAATTGCCGCCTCGCTTGATCGCCTCTGGATCGAGACCTTCTGCTGGTTTGGCCCAAACGACGATCCCGCTATGCAGCAACTGTACAGGGAGGGCATAATTGACGCGACCCCCGACGAATTACGCAGCCGCTATCTCAAGAAAATCATGCCCACCTTGAGCAGTCTGGACCTGGACGTTCCTGTTTCCTTCAACGCCGCCACGAAGCAGTGGGAACTCAAGCAATCGCTGCCATGGGCGAAATGGGATGCCGTCGGCAGAAGACTTGGATGACGCTTATGGGATATAATACGAATGAGCCAGAGAGAAAGGCAAAAGTCACCTGCCCCTATTGTGGCTCAATAGATACCGAACTATTTTCCTTGTTCGGCCAGCAGTTGTTGACCGTCCAATACTATTGTAATACCTGTCATACACCCTTTGAACGCATCAAGGATGATGATGTTCTAAGCGATTTTGCCGCACGAAAGGAAGGCCAAGCATGACCACAACTACAGAACGAACTCTGGTACACTATAGTGTAACCGAAGGCATTGCCGTGATCGAGCTAACCAATCCCCCCGCCAACACCTATAGCTATGAGATGATGCGCCAATTGGACGAGGCTATTTTACAGGCACGTTTCGACGATAACGTGCATGTAATGGTGATTCGCGGGCAGGGTGAAAAGTTTTTCTGCGCTGGCGCGGAGATCAGCATGCTCAATGCTGTCACCCCTGGCTTCAAGTACTATTTCTGCCTCCATGCCAATGAGACCCTGACACGCCTGGAGCAGACGCCGAAACTGGTGATCGCCGCCTTGAATGGCCATACCGTCGGCGGCGGCCTGGAGATTACCATGGCCTGCGATATCCGTATCGCTCGCCGCAACGCCGGGAAAGTGGGCCTGCCGGAGATCACGTTAGGCGTCCTCCCCGGCACAGGTGGCACGCAACGTCTGGCCCGTGCCCTCCCCAAGAACAAGGCCATCGAATTGATGACCGAAGGCAAGCTCATGAGCTTTGAAGAAGCCCAGGAACTGGGCCTCATCAACTACATCTATGAGCAAGAGGGCTACTGGGATAAAGTCATGGAGTACGCTCGCGGCTTCTGCCCGCCCAATCGCGCATCCAAAACCGTCGGGCGCATCAAGCGTGCCGTCCAGTCAGGTTCCGAAGTGGCATTCTCCGAGGCTCTGGCAATCGAGCGCGAACTACAGCAACTCTGCTTCCAGAGCGAAGATGCCAAAGAGGGTATCGCAGCCTACGCCGAAAAGCGCAAGGGAGTATTCACCGGTAGGTAGGTAATTTATGAAAAATACATTTGTATGGCACCCGCAGGGTGCCATACAAATGTATTTTTCATAAAAATGGAGAACATCGTATGTCATACCTGCGTATTCGTCGTCAAAATGAAATCCTGTGGCTGATACTTGATCGGCCACCGCTCAACATTCTCAATATTGAGATGCTCGACCAGTTGACGGCTGCCATGCGGGACGCGATCAAGGACCGCCCACGTTTGATCGTTCTCACGGGAGCGGGTGAACGGGCCTTTTGCGCGGGAGTCGATATCAACGACCACCTGGATGGGCGCGAGGTGGAGATGCTGCGGGCTGTATACGATAACTTTGCCGCCTTCGAGCAACTCCGTACACAACATATTCCTACCGTTGCCCTCGTCAAAGGCCATGCCCTTGGCGGTGGCTGTGAATTAGCCGCCCTCTGCGACACCGTGATTGCCCATGAACATGCCACCTTTGGCCTGCCAGAAGTGAATCTGGCTGTTTTCCCACCCATTGCCGCCGTCT
>WNFB01000532.1_pt1 | contig 31173 bp, 35 predicted proteins | sample 5400501 | NCBI WGS metagenome assembly WNFB01 (sample SAMN13153341, study PRJNA577476) | soil metagenome | isolation source: 200 cm saprolite under Douglas fir tree site 2 hole 1 | place: USA:California | collected 2015-04-18
CTTTGTGAAGATTCCTCCGAGCATTTCCTGGCTTGGAATACCGAAGGGTCCTCCGGGCGTGCCGGGGGGAACGGGCTTGAGGTCTGGAAGCTGTTTCGCCACGGCCTTCATAGGTACAGTGAAGAAGGGAGCTTTCTCTGGAGGACCCCACACTACAACGGAAGCTTTCCCTCCTGGTTTGAGGACTCTGCGCATGGCCTTGAGCATGCGAACTGGGTCAGGCATGAACATCAGGCCTAGTCGACAAACAGCAGAGTCGAAGCTGTTATCCTGTAATGCTGGCATGTCGTCGTGTTCATTCACTTGAAAACTTACATTCTTGAGACCCTGAGAGACCATCCGTTCCCTGGCCACGGCTAGCATGCCGGGGGCCAAGTCTACTCCAACAACTTTTCCACTGGGTCCAACAATCTTGGCAATGGTCAGTGCGGGCTCGCCAGTTCCACAGGCCAAATCCAGAACCGAGTAGCCAGGTTTGATTCCAGCATTTCTCACCAGCAAGTCGGTGAGAGGCTGAAGATTATGGATGAACTGTCGCTCCCATTTCTTCCAGCCAGGCGCAGCAGCATCCCACTGGGCGCGTTGACGCTGCTTAATCTCGTCCAACTGTAAAGTAGACATTTGTGTCAATTCAGAGCTTTCCTAAAGATGTCTTAAGCTTTTGAGCATACATGCCGTGGGAAGAAGGAGAATTGACATGAGGGGAATGGTTGTTTCAGAATTCGTCTCCCTTGAAGGTATCATGGAAGACCCGGGCAGAGCTGAAAAAATCGAGCATGATGGTTTAACCATGTCATACTGGAATGAAGAATACGGAAGTTGAAGCTCGATGAACTATTTGCGAGCGATACTCTTCTACTGGGACGAGTTACCTACCAAGGTTTTGCAGCCGCCTGGCCATCCAGGACTAATAAATCGAGTTTTGCCGACAGAATGAACAGCCGTGAAATCGCTCTCGGTCGACGGCGAATGGCCCGGCAGGAAGGCCTATGAATCGTTTGTTTCATAAAAGAAACATCGAATGATTGCGCCGTTGGCTTCTTTGAGGTGCGTGACTTGAAAGAATCGATGTATACTATGCACGGGTTAAACATCATTTATCTTTAGAGCACGTCAAGCGTCAGTCCGAATAGGTGGTTCAACAAGTGCCGAAGTTATTCGAAACTGGGATCGATGCCATCGACAAGGTCCTCCCGAACGGTATTCCGAGGAATAGTATGACTATTCTGGCTGGAGAACTTGGAACCGGAAAATCGGTTCTCATGGAGGAACTCTTGTACAGCGTTCTGAAAAAGAAGAAGGAGCCATGCATCTATGTGAACTTTGAGGGACCTCCCATTGCCCTAGAACAAGACATGGAAGCCTTCGGTTGGGAAATAACGCCTTTTCTAGAGTCCGGCCAGTTGAAGTTTCTTGATTGCTTTTCTTTTCGTATGGAGCCTACTAAGGTTCCATCCTACGTTCACTACGTTAAGGATCCTAAAGACCTCCATTCTGTGACCAGCGCTCTGTTCAACATGATGGAGGAGATGAAGATGTTTGGCCGAGGCGCCGTTTTCGTTGATTCGCTAACTGAAATGTTCACTCTAGTCCAGGAAGAACGTCCTCTAATTTTCAACATGTTGGACGGGATAAAGTCCTGGCGTGCCAAAGGACCCAAGGAAAGACTTGTCCCGTTCTTCTGTTCCCACCATACGCCCCTACGAGCATATGCAGAACTTGACGACCTACTCTTCTACGTCGTTGATGGAATATTGGACATTAGGTTCAACCCAGGATTCGCCGACAGAGGTCTGCTAGTCAAACAGTTTCGGGTTCGGAAGATGAAAGGTGCACCCCATGAGACCTACTGGGTGACGTTTTCCGTATCATCGAAAGGGATAGCTGAGGTGCCACTTCCCGTGCCTGTCCTGACGAACGAAAAGCCTCGTACCAGCAAAAAGAAGTAGCCCTCTTCACAAACACTTCTCGGAACGGCCGTGCCGGATCATCACATCGGTCATCAGGCAACACCTACTGGGCAGCAACGAATCAAAGTCCCCTACTCCAAGAATCCCGTTTTTGTTGCGGAAGGCTACAAGCCACCCGTCGTAGCGGGTCGGAGTTTTGAGTATGAGACGACCCCCGAGAACGTAGCTTACTGGCAGACTCAGAGCCTAGCCTACCGGCAATACTTGAAGAAGGAAGCTGACACTCGAGCAATCGACCTCCGACTCCTCATTGATGAGAGAAGGAGTGGAGCCTTCAGATGCGTGGGATGCAGCAAGCCTATGGTAATGCGGGAATTATTCGCCAATGGTGACCGGGTCTACCAGTGCCTCAATGGTGACTGTGTTAAGAGAATAATTCGCTATCAATACCAATCCCAGACCGGTCGCGTCGTAGAAGTTACCTAGGCTTCATTCTTCATCCTAAACTCTGTTTTGGGCGATTCTGGACCCTTTCGTTGATACAATCTAGCCAGCGGCCTTATCACGCGGAATCGACCCGGTTCTAGTTGTTCAGTCAGTATCTGGTCCGAAGATGCGAATAAATAGGGAAAATCAAGGAAATACATGTAGGTAAGACGTGAATGTCCGCCCAGAAGCCTGCTCAGCCCAATGAGGAAATCGAAACGCTTGCGGATGCTCTTAGCATCTGGGTCGGAAAGCTTAGTGACTTAGTCCACAAAGTGGTGGACACTGAGCCTATCAGGAACGTGATCAACTGGGCTCGTATGTACTCGTTATGGCCTGTTAACATCACGACCGCTTGCTGCAGCGCAGAGTTCGGTGCCGCCAGTGGTGCGCGCCACGACTTGGAACGATTCGGTGTCCTTCCAATCGGTTCCTTGCGACAATCAGATCTTATCGTCATCGAGGGAACAATCACCAAGAAAATGGCGAAACGGTTGCGCATGATCTATGATCAGATGGCAGTTCCACGCTATGTCATCGCTATGGGAGACTGTGCGATCTCAGGGGGACTATTCCATGATTCATACAGCATCGTCAACGGCGCCCACGAATTCCTACCCGTTGATGTTTACGTTCCCGGATGCCCACCCCGGCCAGAGGCCCTCGAGCACGGCATTATCATGCTCCAGGAGAAGATTCGAAATTCCAAGGTGTACCCTCAGGGATGAGCCTTCCCCAGCAGAGGGAAGAGAATCTCATTGGGATATTGAAGGAGAACTTCCCTAACGACATCAAAGGTGCGAGAACTATCCGTCGCTCGCGAGCAGACGTGATTGTAGCTCCAGAGAAAATTGTGGACATTGCGACTTTTATCCGGGACAAGCTAGGCTTTGACCATCCCATTGGCGTCTCAGCAGTAGACTACAACAGGGAATCCCGATTCGAAATCATCTATCACCTGTCCTCTATCAAGAATAGAGAACAGCGAGACATTGTGCTCAACCTGAAAGAGTCGATCCCGCGAAACACGGCCAAGGCAACTTCCCTGGTCAATGTCTGGCCCGGAGTCGAAAATTTCGAGCGAGAATCCTACGAAATGTTTGGGATACAATTCGATGGTCATCCACGACTAGAGAAACTGTTCCTGAACGACAACTGGGATGGACCGCCGCCCATGCGCAAGGAAATCAGGTTCCCCACGGACTGAAACCACCTATGACCACAACTGAGAAGCCTGCTACAAGTTCAGCATTAGAAACGGTCACCCAGGAAGAACCGGGTTCTCAGACCATGACCCTCAGCGTCGGTCCCCAGCACTCGGGGTCAGGACACATGAGGCTAATAGTAGAATTGGACGGCGACATCATCATCAACGCCCAACCAGATCCCGGTTACGTTCACCGTGGAATCGAGAAGATTATCGAGGTCCGCAACATTATTCGAAGCATTCCAGTCATCGAGCGGCCATCGATTATTGACGCTTCCAACCTGAACCACGCGTGGGTCCGGGCCATAGAAGAATTGCAAGGCGTTGAAACCCCTGCTCGAGGACAGTACTTACGCTGTCTCTTGAACGAAATGAACAGGATCATGAGCCATCTCTACTGGCTCTCCATCTACGGAGTATTCCTCGGACACACCACCATGTTCATGTGGCCCTTGGGGGACAGGGAACTGTTCATCGATCTCGCTGAGAGCCTGACAGGGGCGCGCATTACCTATTCCTACCTTGTCCCAGGCGGAGTCAGAAGGGATCTTCCCCCAGGCTTCACGGAGGAAGCGATCAAACGAACGGAATACTTCGAAAAACGACTTGATGAATACGAGAACATATTCTTTGAGAATCCTCTTTTCACATCCCGGGCGAAGGGAGTCGGAGTTCTATCCAAGGAGAAGGCTATTGAACTGGGTTGCACGGGTCCGACTCTACGCGGGTCCGGTGTTGACGTGGATCTCCGGAAGGATGACCCCTACGCCGCGTACGGCGAGCTTGACTTCAAGGTTCACACCCGACCCGACGGCGACTCCTATTCTCGGGCCATGGTTCATATGGATGAAATGCGGGAGAGCAGCCAGCTCATACGACAGATTCTGAAGAAACTACCGTCCGGACCGATACGGAGGAAAGCACCCATAGTCGTACCCAGAGGGGAAGCCTATGGTCGAGTAGAATCAGCAAGGGGCGAGTGCAGCTTCTACATGGTGGGTGAAGGCGGAGACAAGCCCTACCGAGCCCGTTTCATTACAGGCTCCTATCGTAACTTGGCAGCAATTCCAGCAGTGCTGAAAGGTGTACGACTGGCCGACATGCCTACTTCCTGGTGGAGCATCGACTACTGGCCCGTAGAGGCGGACAGGTAGCAGAATAAATGGCTCCGATCATTGGAAAGCTCAAGGCCGCGGCGAACAGTTGGATCGCGTACTCGGTCGGCCTACGTCATCTCTTTCACAAATCCTACACGCTAAAGTTCCCAACGCAGAGGTATGCCGTAGAGAAAGGGTACCGTGGCAGACACCTACTCCATCTCGACAGGTGTACTGGTTGCGGAATATGCGCGTGGATCTGCCCAGAGAAATGCATCACCATTGTTCAGCGTGGTGACCGTTGGTATCCGCAGTACTTCTATGGACGATGCTGCTTCTGCCACTTCTGCACAGACTACTGTCCCGAATACGCACTCGAGGAGACGGTCGAGTACGATATCGCAGAATATTCCCGAGAACTGTTGGTCTGGGCTCCAGAAAGGCTAGCCAAGCCGCCGGCCAAGAAAGACGACAAGTATGTGTTTAACGTTGAAGGCTTGAGAGGCGCATCACAAGTCTCACGGGAGGATCACTAGCAATGTCAGCACAAGTCGCAACGCTACCATCCCAGCCCTTGAAGCCCAGCGCTGAGGGCGAAGGCTGGAAAGCCCGTCCAATTAAACTGAAAATTTTCGGCAACCTAATCTCCGAGGTTGTCAACAAGGGAATCTGCATGTACTGTGGCGCGTGCATCGCCTCTTGCCCCATCGATATTCTATTCCACAGCGATAATGAAGAGCCGATTATGCGGGGGACCTGTGCCGCTTGCCAGGTCTGCTACTACAGCTGTCCGCGGATCGAACTTCCAGTAGCAGAGATAGAGGAGCGAATATTCGGACGGGCTCGAACTCCTAACGAGGCGGTCCTTGGAGTACACATCGGAGCATACTCTGTTCGTTCCAAAGATCCGGACATCATCAAACGCGCACAGGATGGGGGAGCAGTAAGCTCACTGTTACAGTACGCGCTAGAGAAGAAGATCATTGACTACGCCTTGGTCTCAGGCTTCACTTCCCAGAACCCATGGAAGCCCGCTCCCAAGATAGCCCGGACAAAACAGGAACTAGTCGAGAACGCCGGGTCCGAATATACTCCTGGAGGCCAGGTTGGCGGCCTCGCCGAGATCGCGGTGCCTAACCGGTCAACGGTTAGTTTCCAGGAGGAACGGCTAGCTCTAGTGGGACTGCCCTGCGAGCTACAGGGATTTTGGCGAATGAACACTCACTGGATAGCCGCACCCAAGCTGGGCCGGAACTTGGTGTTTACTATTGGACTGTTCTGTTCGAAAGTCTTCGACTTTCAGAAGATGATGGTGGACTATGTTCAGGGGACCAGAGGGATCGACCTGCGAACCGTGACGAAGGTCAACATCAAGAAAAACCGCATGCTGGTTTACACAGGGGAAAGGCTCGCGATTGACGAACCTGTTGAAGTTGTCGCCCACGCCGCTCGAGAAGAGTGCAACATTTGTGTAGACTACTCCGCGGAACTAGCTGACATATCCGTGGGAGCGATAGGGTCCGCAGCGGGCTGGAGCACGGTCTTGACCCGTACTCCCAGGGCCGAAGATATTCTCAAAGGAGCCGGGGAAGCAGGCTACGTTGAGATCAAGCCTATGGACCCGGTTGGGAAGGGGATAAAGTTCTTGGAGAAACTATGCGAGAAGAAGAGGCTACGGGACCCGTCCGCATACATTCGCCAGGCAACGGCGTATCCCAGGCCTGAGCCTAAACTCATGCCTCTGGAAGTGCCGGTGAAGTAGCTTTTCTACCTGGGACCTTTCAACGGGTGGACCAGAGCACTCTGAGATACTTCGAGCGTCTGGACCAGTCTTGAGAGAGGGTTGACGGTCCTCTGCTGCTGGCGATGACCGAAGGCTCGAGGCGGCACTAGCATTTGAAGCAGATTTCTCAAAGAGCGTTTCGGATCATCATCTAACTCAGCACGATCAGTCTCCGTTTCTGAGGTAGTGTCTGCAACCATGGCGGTTGTCGTTTGTGGTGTCCCGTATTGGTGTGAAGGGCTTCCCATGAAGTGTTCAGCCATCAGAGTTCCGGGAGCTTCGAGCCCGCAGCCCGGGCATGAGGAAATGTTCGTGCCCGAATTTGTTGCGATAATCGGTGCATCAGGCACTGTAACGCTTAGCGGAATGGCAGGGAACTTGACTCGTGGCTTGGATCTGGATCGGGCTCTCACGGTTCGAGTGTTTGTTGATTTTACAGATGCTCTGTGTCTCGTGGCCGTGGGTAAAGGTTTGCGTGGACCCAGAGTCGTCCTTGATGAGATCTTCTTGCTTCCTCGTCTAAGGACCATGACGAGGCCCGAGGCGGTCCCGGCTAAGACTCCGACCAGAAATTGTAGGATCGTTAGTTCCAAGTGTCTTGCTCTCCTAGTTCAGTGCCACGTCCATGTAGGTTTCCTGGGCGCAATCGTCACAGAGGACCTTTCCCCTCGGTGTTCGCCGGACGTTATCCATGTTGAGGATTTCTCGCCCGCAGGCGGGACAGACAACCACACACTCGCTCATTCGCCCTGACCATCAATAAGCAAGTTGAGCGCGTAGGTCTAATGCTCTACCTGTTACCCGTCCCGAACATCTCAGGTAACAGTCCTCTTAAATACGGTCATGAAACCGCCGCACAGATTCGTGCTGCAATTTCCCTCGTTATTGACAGGCTAGGAGGTCTGCTTCTCTGATTCCCAGGCCTTATCGGGATTGAGCCGATTTTACTTTTGGAACGGTCTCCTGGATATGAGCTGCCCCCAATAGTGTTTAGTCTAGGGGAGTCGTATTGGAGAAGGTTACCAACTGTAATTGTCCTAGGTGTGGTCAGCAGGAGCTAAACATCTACTACTCTGAAATGGCCGATAACAGAGTGGGTGCCTGGTGCGAATACTGCAATTTGAAAGCGTACTACTACGGCGAAGAACTAGTTCCGATAAACTCGTAGGAAAATGGCTATTCTGGGGGAGTAGCGCCTTCTGGAATATTTACTGTCATTTCTCCTTCAACGAGTTTTCGTTGCAGCCTAGCGGTGAACAATTCTAGGTTCACTTTGAGCGCTTCCAATCTTCCAACGGCTTCTTCGGTTAGCGTTGGGCTAACGTTCTGGCCGCCGATTCGTCCGTAAGCCACGGCTTCAAACGGGAATTTTTCGCCTTTGTATATTGTGTATCCAGTGAGGAAGTTGGCGACTCCACCACCGACTCCGCTGGCCTCATCCATCGCATCGATGAATACGTCCATCTCATACTCCAGTGTTGGAGCTTCCTCTTTTCGGAACGGGCTGGTAATCTTGCTCATTTTGCAAGGTTCACCCGTAGGCTGGCATGTCTAGCGGGTGCCATTGTTTCTCTATCAATCCCTTGATCCGTTCGCGGGCCATCCATCCCACTGCAACATCCACTACGAGGAGTATCGAAAGGGCGTAGTCGGCGATTCCAAATCCTGTTGGAATCCTAATCGCAGAGTAGACAACGAGACCGATCGTTGCAACCCCGAGTCCTAATAGTGGACTCCAGAGTTTTCTCTTCGAAAGAAAATATGTGCTTACTATGATTCCAGCTGTTACTAGGCCGAATAGAAGGTGGACTTGCGAGTTGATTGTTTGAGGGATGCCTGGGGCGAATGCGGCCATTATTGCGCTCCATATTCCCGTGGCTACGAAGAGTATGGTTGTGATGTTGAGAATGTTGTACCGTGATGGTTGAATGACCGCCGCGGAGAGTGGGGGAGTGAAGGAGAATGGTTTTCCAAGCGCTTGGTAGGCGTTGGTCGTCGTTGTGTGTTTCTTACCCGATTGGACGTCGACTGCGGAGTTGACAAAGTTCTCTAGTAGGATTATCCGATGCTGTCCTATTCCTCGAACAGGACCCAGTTCCAGACCATAGTCTGGTCCAACGCTGAGCTCCACCTTGGTCTCAGGAGTGCAAGAGTGGGAGATGACCATGCCAGGTTTTACTTGTGTAAGCGTCCAGTTGGAGCTTTTGTCTCGGGTGCAGATGAGAGTCGCCCACTTGGTTCCAGGTTCGATTTTTGGAAGACCCACTTCCGGAGCGAGGTCCGTCATGCCGTAGCGCTTGTCCTCGCAGAACAGTTGTGGACATGAGCGGCAGCGCCAGATGTCCACTGCGCCTATGATGTAGCTGTCATGAACGAGGTTGACGACGCCATAGTAGACGACATCGTGCTGGTGAATTTGCAAGACGGAAATCTTCGTGAAAGGTTGGCTTTGATGTAGAAAAATCTTGGCTTGAAACGAAGCGGGATGTTCTGGGAAATCTCTTTTTCTACTCGACTATCTAATGTCGTGAGAGGAAGCCTGGGCCAGATGCTGGACATTAGACTTGTCAGGGAAATGCCTGACAAAATCAAGGAGAATCTCCGCCACAGGGGAATGCCGGAGAAGATACCGGAGGTGGATCGGCTGTTACAATTGGACGCAGACTGGCGTAGAGAACTTGTTGAAGCTGACCTTCTACGTAAGAAGCGAAACGAGATCACCCAGGCTATTGCAGCGACGAGGAAGAAGGATCAGGACGCGTCCGCGCTGATGAAAGAGGCTGAAGGGATTCCCGGACTGATCAAGAATATTGAGGTGCTCGTTGACGATTACAAGACTCAGGCAGAGCAGATTCTTCGAAACCTTCCGAATCTCGTCCATGAAACAGTTCCGGTGGGAAAGGATGAGAATGACAATGTCGAGGTAAAGAAGTGGGGGACGATTCCAAAGTTCGATTTCAAACCAAGCGACCATATTGATATCGGATTGAAGCATGGTCTGATAGACGTTGAGAAGGCTGGCAAGGTCGCGGGAGCTCGGTTCTACTATCTGCGCAAAGACTTGGTCCGACTGAACTATGCGCTCATCCAGTACGGGCTCGATTTCATTCTGAAGAAAGGATTCCAACTCTACCAACCACCGTACCTATTGCACAAAGATGTTGTCGCAGGAGCCGTTGCGCTGACCGACTTTGAAGACATGATCTACAAGGTAGAAGGGGAAGACCTGTATTTGCTGGCGACGGCAGAACACGCGCTGCTCGCATTTCACATGGACGACATTTTGGACGGAAGCGCGTTACCTTTTCGTTATGCCGGGATAAGCCCGTGTTTCAGGAAAGAAGCCGGCGCGCACGGAAGAGATACGAAGGGGATTTTCCGAGTGCACCAGTTCGAGAAGGTAGAGCAGTTCATCTTCTCAGTGCCAGAGGATTCATGGAAGATGCACGAGGAGTTGTTGCGGAACTTGGAGGATTTCTGGCAGAGCCTCAACATACCCCACAGGGTTGTAAACGTGTGTACGGGTGATCTAGGAACTGTCGCTGCCAAGAAGTATGATCTGGAAGCGTGGCTTCCGGGTCAAGGAAAGTATCGAGAGATGGCATCGTGTAGCAACTGCACCAGCTACCAAGCAGTAAGGTCAAAGGTCCGCTACCGGGAGAAGCCTAACACTCCCACTAAATGGCCTCATACTTTGAACAGTACATTGGTGGCTACGGAGCGGGCGATAGTGTCGATTCTGGAGAATAACCAGCAGCGAGACGGGACGATTATGATTCCACGGGTCCTTCAGAGCTACATGAAGGGACAGGAAAAAATTCCCGCGAACTAGTCGAGACTAGAAGAAGTGGAGGGCCGTTCCGATCACATAGAGCACAGCTGCACCTGCCGCCCCGATGAGTAGCGTTTCTAGGCCGCTCCTCCAGAGCTTCCGACCGACAATTCGTCCCTTCCATACTCCAACTATGAAGAGGAAGAGGGAGGAGACTAGGCCGGAGACAACTAGCGAGTCGATCTTTGTCGGGAGGAAGAAGAAGGGAATTAGGGGTATCAGGGCGCCTACTAGGAAGGATAGGCCGATGACTCCGCCCATCCTGAATGGATTCTCCAGCTTCGTCTCGTGGACATGCAGCTCGTGGATCAAGATATCTTCTAAGAACTTTTGCTTGTCGGCCGCTATTCTCTCTACGACTCTCCTCGCCTCGTCCTCTGTCAATCCCTTGGCCAAGTAGAAGTTTTTCAGCTCACTCTTCTCCTCCTCCGGTTCCTCTTCTATCTCCCCCGCTTCCCGTTTCCTATCTGCTTGGAACAGGTCGTATTCGGATCGTCCGGCAAGGAATCCGCTGAAGAACATGGAGATAGCTCCGGCCAGCATTGAGGCCGTTCCTGCAATCCGGATCGTTGGAATATCCGGGATGAATCCTGCGAAACCGCTAAGGAATGCTAGATTTGTGACGAGCCCGTCGGAGATTCCGAGGGCGGAGCTGCCGATGTAGCCTCTCGCCCGGATATGCTTGTGAATCTCCCGGGGCAGTTGTTTCAACTCAGCTACCATTTCTTGTCGTCCCATGCCGTCGAGTGGTTATTCAGGTCTCCCCCCAGAAGCTTGCGAGACTCGTCCCCTATAATGTCAAACCAAAGGTAAATTGTGTTCGAGGTTTTCTTGAGACAATTTGTATCCTCAAGACATCATTGCCACCGTATTGATGTAAAGATAGGGGTAGTGCGAGCCGTGCCCATATCCAAAAATGTCTTAACGCCAACCTTCCAAATTGCAGGCGATGACTAATCAATGGTGTCCAAGCGAGGCAACGTTCAGCACGTAGAAATCAATGTCTCAAACTTGGATAGGTCCAAGGCCTTCTACCAAGACCTTCTAGCCTGGTTGGGCTACAAGCAGATCTTGGATGAAAAGGGAGTAATGGGATGGGACAATGGCAATGTCCAGATTTTCCTAGTGAGTTGCGGGGAGCATTTCATGGAGTCGGGATTCCATAGGAAGCGGGTGGGGCTGAACCACATTGCCTTCCGGGCAAAATCAAAGGCGGATGTGGACAAACTCCACGGCCAGTTCCTCGTCCCTAGGAGCACCAAGGTACTCTATGGTGGGCCGAAAGAATACCCTGAGTACGGGAAGGGCTACTACGCCGTCTATTTCGAGGACCCTGATAGAATCAAGTTGGAGTTCGTTCATGGAGTCGGATAAGGCGAACTCAAAGGCAAGCAGGAAGAGTTTCTACCAAAGGTAAATTTCGTGGGAGGTCTTGGGACGGATTTATTGTAGTCATCACATAGGATTCGACAGCCTGGATTAGAGGTGTACTTCGACATGATGCGTAGAATCCGGACCGTCGCCGCCTCCGCCTTTAGACTCATGAACCTCCATGGTCCCCCTAGCATTATTGTATGCGAGTTGAACGAGTTCCTTGGCTCCTTCAACACCCTCCTCACCTTCAATCCGGAGGCTTACCCATCCTTCCTGGTGATGCCGGGCTGCTCGGTGATGCTGGGCTTTGCCTTCCTTAAGCACCCGTGCCTGATCCTCCTGTGATAGGCGTATGTCCAAAAAGGTCGGACCATGAAAGTGTATGAATTCCAGCCTATGGACCTGAAATTCGGTCCCACCAAATCTGTGCGGTGCCTGGGTGACATGCGGGAGTTGAAGTACCCAGTCCGCTAACGACCGAAAGAGAACGTCTGGAGAACTTGTCTTGCTCTTACGCCGGGACAAGGGTCTCAAACCAACGTAGCAAATTTTCCTGACAGCTAATTAAGGAATTGGAGAGGGTTCTGAAGCAAGAACGCGGTATGTGGATGGTCCGATCAAAAGGAAAAGGATGAGGTGTACCGTTGACATACGGTACGTCCCTAATTATTCACATGGACTCTATAATCCGGGAGAGGAACCTCGAACCAAAGGTAAATATTGAATCCTGACCCCTCGGACAGGTAGAGTCGTGTGTATTGGGGAGAAGAAGACGCCGAGTAATCCGCATCGTCAAGAAGAAACTACCGACGGTCTTTGTCTGTCCACGCTGTGGCGAAGAAGCGGTCCGGGTAACCATCGCCAAGGACACTGGAAAGGCCGTGGTATTGTGCGCTCTTTGCAATTTGAAGGATGAGTTTCCAGCCCATCCCGCCGCCCAACCGATAGACGTCTACTCCTATTTCACCGACCGGTTCTACGGCGTCAAAGATCCACGCGCAATAATGCCCCGGGATAGAGAGATTACACAAGTCCCGGTGGAGGAAGAGCCTGCTGAGGAGGAGACGGCTGCTCCGGAACCTCTAGAGCCTCCAACGAAGGAAATGCCCGAGCAGACGTCCGAGCTCTCGCCGCAGGCAGAGGAGCCTATGCTGGAGTCTGAGCATACCGTCACTGAACCAGCTGAACCATCGGATACGCCAGAGACCCCTGTAGTCGAACAATCACAGAATGAAGAACCGACGACTGAGACAGCCGAGACCACAACAGAGGAAGAGACCCAGAAAGAGGAAGATAACGAGCCCTTCGCAGATATTCTGGACAACAAGGACAAGAAGAGGTACAGTCCCAACCCTCTACAGCAGCAATCCTCAGAACAGACCAGCTAGCGGTCTTATTCTGTACCCTTAGGCTTCCTTTCTTCGTAGATCGGCGTCAAAAGATTCACTACCCGATCCACTGTCGCCCGTCGGTCACGTAACGACTGGACCAGGTCCTTCTCGTAGACCTTGAAGATGTTCGTGAGAGTCATTCTCGGGTGTAAAGGAGCGTATCTCCGAGGGGTTCCCGTCGCCTCAATAATGAGACCCTTCGCAATCATTCTTTCAACGAGAGCCGAAGCCTGCTGTTCCTCCATGCGAAGCGCTTTCGCAAGCTGATATGGGGTTAGGTCTGAGGTTTCAAGGAGCTTAAGATAGGCCCTCATCTCCTCAACCGGAAGGTTGAACTGATGTTCGAGAGTTCTAGCAATCTCATCCTCATCGATGGGTCTCCTCTTCAAAGACCCTGGAACAGGCGTCCAAACACCCCCTTCCTTGTTACCCTCTTTCACCGTTGGATTGGTGTCTAAAGGCTTAATACCCGTCCCTTCGCTGGTATTTACTACTCAGAGTGGTATAATGGCACTTTTAGAGATTGAGCTACCGGCGGAACTACTTCCGCAGCCTAAGCAGATAGGACGCTTCATGCGCAGAACCCAGAGCGTCTGCCCAGAATGTAACCGGATACTCCCCAGCACCATATTCGAACGGGACCAGAAGGTCTTCATGACCAAAACCTGCCCAGAGCATGGTGAGACCGAGGAGCTCTACTTTGGATCATACGACATGTATCAGAAGTTCGCTACCTACTGGAGCGATGGCAAGGGAACTCATGCCCCGAACGTTCCAATAGAGAGCTGCGCGTGCCCCGCTAACTGTGGTCTATGCTCAAACCACCTAAGCCACACTGGCTTAGCCAACATCATAGTTACGAACCGTTGCGACCTCACCTGCTGGTACTGCTTCTTTTACGTGAAGAAAGGACTGGAAGGAGCCTACGTTTACGAGCCCAGCATGGACCAGATCAAAGAAATGGTCCGCGCACTGAAGGCTGAGAGACCAGTTCCAGGAAACAGCCTCCAGATAACCGGCGGAGAACCGACCCTACGACCTGAACTTCCAGAAATAGTACGGATCATCAAGGAAGAGGGAGTTGACCACATCCAACTCAACACAAACGGGATCAACCTAGCACTTAACCCGAACCTAGCACGAGAGCTACGGGACGCGGGTCTAAGCAACCTCTACATGAGCTTCGACGGAGTTAGCCCCAAAACCAACCCCAAGAACCACTGGGAAGCACCCTACACCATCGAAACATGCAGGAAAGCGAATCTGGGGGTTGTCCTTGTCCCGACAGTCATCAAGTCGATCAACGATCACGAGCTAGGCGGAATACTCCGCTTCGCCCAGCGAAACATCGACATCGTCCGAGCAATCAGCTACCAACCAGTCTCGCTTACCGGTAGAATGAAGAAGCAAGAGAGGGAAAAGTACCGAATCACCATACCCGACTGCATTGAAAGGATTGAGGAACAGACCAACGGCGAGATTCCGAGAGACGCCTGGTTCCCGGTCCCCAGCTGCTCGCCCGTCACCCACTTCGTCGAGGCATTCACCAAGCGACCACAGTACGAGCTATCCATCCACTTCGCATGTGGCGCCGGAACCTACGTGTTCGAAGACAAGGACACGAAGAAACTCGTCCCCATAACCAGCTTCGTAGACCTCAAAGGGATCTTCGAGTATCTGGATGAGAAGACTGACGAGCTCAACTCAGGCAGCAACCGCTATCTGGTAGCGGCCAAGTTCATCAGCAAAATCAACAGCTTCATCGAGAAAGACAAACAACCCGCAGGGCTCAACCTAGCCAAACTCTTGGTCGGGGCCTTGCTGAAGCACGACTACAGCAGCGTCGGACAGTTCCACATCCGCAGCATGTTCCTAGGAATGATGCACTTCCAAGACAAGTACAACCAGGACGAGGAAAGACTACAACGCTGCGACATACACTACCTAACACCAGACATGCGAATCATACCCTTCTGCTCCTTCAACGTCATCCCCGAATGGTACCGAGACAGGATACAGAAAAAGTACGGTATCTCCGTAGCCGAGTGGGAGAAGAAGAACGGCGAGAAGCTCGAAGCACGACTCTACCGCGGAACACTGCGAAGAGGAAAGCACGCTGACGGCTGCGGCTGCAGCGCCGTGCACATCGAACCAATAACAGGCACCTAAACAGCCCACATCCTACCAAAGACCTTTTTTCCATCAGCCTAACCTACTGGAAGGGCTGAACCAGAAGGCCACAGATTGCAAACATCCCTTCAGAGAGTTAAAGGCGAACAGTGGGCCATCATCGGAAAGCCAACGATTTCCGTCTCGCCACAGAACGCGAAGCTGGACGATACTCTCGCCTTCACGGTCGGCTTCAAACTAAACGGGGGGATCAGACGCAACTTCGTCAGACGCTTATGGGAAGCTGCCTATGATGAACACGACCTGGGACTAAGAATGGCTTACAGGGTCGACCTCTACAAACAACGGTCGAAAGTCCTGCCCTCGGCCGAGCTGAAACGAGACAAGTTCGTCCGGCGCGGGGTCTTCTTCTGGACCAGAAATCCCGAACTTCCCTACCGGGTCTGGGCAACAGTGGCGACGGAATTCGAGACTATACTGTATCCTAAGACGGAGGAGGAGGCTCAGAACATGCTTTTCGACGTGACACGGAGTTTCGAACTTACCGCTTCAACCTTAGGCAAGGGACAACACACTCTCGAGGCGAAGCTTCACGCAAAATGGGGGAAGCACATCTTCACAGAGCGAGGAGAGGCCTCAGGGAAAACGCCGTCTCTCAAAGTGCGAATAGAGTAGCCGTCAACCATTTAAGAAGGAATTCTGATCTTGAAAATTCAAGGGAAGCGATCGGGATGGCAAAATATGATGGGATTATTGGCCAAGATATTCTGACGGTTACTGAAGGAGAGAATGAACTTACCATTATCTTACGGGACAATCGGTTCCTCTTCATCAAGGTCATCAATGGCAAACTAGTAGCTGATTCGGTACCCGAGTAGACGATTTTTTCCTCGCGATCTACCTGCTCTTGGCAAGGGCATGAGCCGGTTCTCTCATCACAGTTCAAGATGATGTGCCTCTGATCATTCTACAATCAATTGAGTGTTGAGCGTAAGCTCCGATTCAATGGTGGTTTTCTTTCTCTGTCTACGTAAGAAGTGTTACTTGGCTGGAATTCTAAGCGAAATGTCAGAAAGCGAGCCATTTGAGCTACCTTAGTGTGCGAGATAATCGGGATTTGTTACTTGACGATGAGGCAGAGCCTACCCATAGTTAGCGGTGGTCGGGTAACACGCCTCTTTAGTTGTCCGCCTCTATACTCCTTTCAGTGATGATGGGTCTAACTGTTTAGGGGATTCTTTTTCGGTGAAGGCGGCCATATTTGTAATTCTCTCTCTCGGCGTTCTGGTTCTTCCTCTTATCCACACTTCTTCAGATGGAGGAGTCGCCCGCGGTTATGTTTCCGGCCCTTCAGGGTCCACAGATTTTCCTTGGACGATGTTTCGTAATAACGCGATGAGGACCGGTGTAACGCCAGCTTCCGGTCCAGCCAGAGGTAGTCTGATGTGGTCTTTTTCAACCACTGCCCTAATTTATTCTTCTGCAGTTGTTGCCGATGGAACAATCTTCATCCCGTCGTGGGATGGAAACGTGTATGCCATAGACGAATATTCAGGGTTACAAAAATGGGTCTTCTCTACTTACCAGTATGTGCCTTCCTCACCCGCCGTTTCTAATGGGCTAGTCTACATCACTACGGCTTGTCCAACAGCTGGTTCAGGACCTTTCACTTGCACGAGTGGCTCTGTCTATGCTCTTGATGAGCAGACAGGATCTGTCGTTTGGCAGAAAGTGCAAGGCTCGCCTATTACCTCCTCCCCTCTTGTCGCTGACGGCAAGGTCTTCTATGGAACCGTTACCTTAGGCAATGGGCAGGTGTACGCGCGCTATGCAGCGAGTGGAAACGGGAATTGGACCGTTTATCTTAGCGATGCAGTTGAGTCGTCGCCTTCAGTCGATAACGGTCGTGTCTTCGTAGGCCAAGTTGATGGAGCCGTAGTGGCACTGAACGAAACCTCTGGGGCCCAAATCTGGAGAGTAGTTCCTAGCGGAGCGACGATCCAAACCGCGCCTGCGGTAGGTTATGGTAAGGTCTTCGTAGGAACCGTTAGCACTGGTTTGTTTGCGTTGAACGAGAATACCGGAGCAACGATCTGGACATTTCCTACTGGAGGATTCAATTCAACTTCCGTAGCGTTGAACGGAGGCGAAGTGTATTTCGGAACGGGAAGGGGCCGCGTGTTTGGTCTGAATGCTACTACTGGGGCTCAGATCTGGTCTCGAACAGTCGGTGGGGGGGTGTCCTCTTCCCCCAGTCTCGCTCTAGGGTCCAAGACTCTGTTTGTGGGTTCCAATGATCACAACCTTTACGCGCTGAATGCCACGACGGGTGCTGTGCTTTGGACGTATCTCACCGGGTCCGCCGTATCGTCGTCTCCTGCAATCGCTGACGGCCGGGTCTTTTTCGGTTCTCAAGACCACAAAGTTTACGCTCTTGGAGCAGTTCTTCCAAGGCTCCAGACTTCCATCATTCCCAGTCCAACAATTCTGAAGCCAGACATGGTATCAGTTCTCACAGTAACAGTAGCTAATGGAACAACCCCAGTTTCTGGCGCGAATTTAACCTTCACTTCCTCCGCGGGGGGAAGCTTCACTCAACCCTTGATGATGAGCCCAGGGACATACGTATCCAATTTCACGGCGCCTTCTGTGAGTTCCACTACGAATACGACATTACAGGTTGTTCCTAGCAAATCTGGTTATCTCAGCGGATCTGCACAGACAACAGTCACACTCAACCCGCTCCGGACCTTAACCGTGAATGTTGTTCCGAGGCCAAATACGGTTCCACCCGGCGGAAATATCTTACTAGCAATCCAGGTAGCTAACAGCACCGAACTGGTCTCTGGCGCGACAATCGTGCTCTCGTCATCATCGGGAGGCAGTTTTTCACCTCCGACAGATGGAGGGAATGGCAATTACACGGCATTCTACAACGCTCCACTTCAGAGTTCTTCCATTATGATAACCGTTCAAGCGTCGAAATCCGGGTTCTCCTCCGGACAAGGCCAGATAACAGTATCAGTCAACGGAATCCCAGACCTGAACTCAAACATAGCTGGTATCCCATTTTATCTGCTACTGGGAAGCCTCTTCCTAATCGTTCTCCTAATAGTTGTCATGTTTCTCAGCCGGAGAAAGGCCCCACCCCGCTTGGAGCCGAACAAGGATTCACCCCTCTACTAACCGACTTTTTCCAAGAAACTTACGTGAACGATTCTCAAACGTTGTCAATTTTATTGGATCGCCACCAGTAAAGCTAGGAACCCGCGGTCATTTCGAAAACGTCCAATTCAGCAATTCTCCGGAAGAGGAACTAATCTTCATCGCGATCTCAGGTGCATTGGCGAGAGCCGAGGCAACCATTCCGCATGGACATTGCCTACACTTTCAGGACAATCTTGCCAAAATGCTCGCTCTTTTCCATTCTCGTCTGAGCCGCGGCAGCGTTTTTCAGTGGGAAAATAGAGTCGACTACAGGCTTGAGTCTTCCGTCTTCGAAGAAAGCCAAAACTTTGAGGAGTTCCCCCCTGCCTCCCATGTAGGAGCCCAACAGCGAAAATTGTCGGACGAAGATGAAGCGAATGTCGACCTCTGCCTTTCCTCCACTCGTCACCCCGCAATTTACTAGTCGTCCGCCTAAAGCCATGGAACGCATACTCTTTTCCCACGTAGCTTGGCCAACATGGTCGAAGACTACGTTCGCCTTTCGACCTTCGGTGAAGCGCTTTACCTCTGCAGGCACGTCTTGGGTTCGATGGTTTATGACCCAGTCTGCTCCCAGTTTCCGAGCCTTCTCGAGCTTCTCATCATTTCCCGCCGTGGCGATCACCTTTGCACCCAAGACCTTGGAGACTTGAATTGCAGCACTTCCGACTCCACTGCCTGCTCCCCAAACGAGCACTGTCTCCCCTGCAGTCAGGTGTGCCCGAGTTGTCAACATGTGCCACGCCGTCAGAAAGACAAGCGGCACCGAAGCCGCTTCTTCAAAGGTAAGCTTGCCAGGAATAGGCAGAATATTGCGTGCTGGAACAGAAACATCTTCGGCGTATCCTCCCTGAGTCTCGTAGCCAATGATCTTGTAAGATTCACAGAGGCTGTCCCATCCCGAGGCACAATATTCGCATGTACCGTCGCTGATTCCCGGCTCGATCAAGACTCGGTCACCCGGGTTGTGATTCTTGACTAATCTTCCAACCTCGGCCACTTCGCCCGCAATGTCGCTCCCGGAAATATGGGGCATGGGTATTCTCTCGCTCCGGGTTCCCCGTCTAGCCCAGATGTCCAAATGGTTGAGAGCGCACGCCTTCACGCGAATTAGGGCCTCAGTATCGCTAATCTTCGGCTCAGGGACCTCCTCGTAACGTAATTTTTCCGGACCTCCAAACTCATGAAACATAACGGCGTTCACTTCATGTCATCCCGGCATGCGGTCGTGCTCTGGTTTAAGGTCCACGTGAGGGTAAGTGGGCGACCTACACTTATTAGACCCGAAAGCTCCCAAGAGTAAATTCTGGAGCTTTCTCATTCCTTGGACTCGCAAAAGGCAGAATCAGAGAGAATAGCTAGCGAGCTCAAGGGGAACACGTTGCGAGTCTATTGGTACGTGATGAATGCAGACAAGCAGACTGTAGGGGTACGCGAGGTCCAGAGAGCTCTCGGATTCTCCAGCCCCACCCTTGCTCTCTACCATCTTGACAAGCTTAGAGACCTTGGCCTCGTATCCAAGGACACCGTGGGATACCGTCTGATAAAAGAGGTCAAAGTTGACGTTCTCAAACAGTTCATGCGTGTTGGAAGAGTCTTTGTGCCCAGGTTCTCCCTTTACGCGGTTCTGTTCACAGTTCTTTCCGCGTACTATGCTCTCAGCATTGGAATACTGGACTTCTTCACCTTTTTCGGCCTCTCTTTCGGAATTGCAGGAGCGGCGATCTTCTGGTTCGAGACTTGGAAGGCTTGGAAACAGCAACCGTGAACGTACAACGCTTGAACAGACTGTTCAAAATCGTAGGGTTATCTGCAAGATAGCCCAAGTAACTATGGCGAAGACCGCTGATACATCCAGCGACGAAGAAAATCCTCGAATACGGCCTTGTGGGGCTTGTCATAGCTACGGCTGTGGTGGCTGGGATCCAGTTCAGACCCGCTAATATCCTTCCTTCAAACGGCAGACTCCAGGTGCTTGTCACAGATGCTCCCCTGACGGTGGACTGTCCACACCAGACTATCAATCTCACAAGCCTTGTAGTAACCATCGGGTCTGTTCAGGTGCATAGGTCTGGAGGCCTAAACCCGACGGGGGAGTGGCCCACTGTACTGAATGCTCCAAAGAGTTTCGATATACTTCAACTCAAGAATGTAACACAATTTCTCGGGTCGACCAGCATTCCGGAGAGTACAATAACTCTCGTTAGACTCAACGTTACCTCAGTTACTGCATCGACCACTGGGGGCAAATCCATTGACGTGGTTCTTTCAAGTGGAAAACTGGAGGTTCAGCCAGTTGGAAGTGTCGAGGTCAGAAGCGGAATGACCACGAGCGTTGTGGTGGATTTCCAGCCTCACCTGGTGTGTGAAGGAAATGGAACGGTCAGACTGACTCCGGTGTTAGCCGCATCGTCCAGAGGACCGCAGTAAGCAGATTTCGGGATCACCAATTCGTTCTCTGTCAAGGTTTGGTAGCGGGGGGTGGATTTTCGGGTCCCACATGGGCCCCTTCGAACCACCGCTTGAGGACCGAACGTTTTCGATCAATCTCAGGGTTATGAGCCCTGCGGGTTAAACCTGGATAGGCTCCTCCCAAAGGAGAATCTACCCCACCCCGCTACACGGTCGAAGCCGACTGGACCACTTTTAAAAGTCTTTCAAACAAATGCTATCAGCAAAGAACCGAGCTCGAGGTCGTCAAATCACTATTTGCAATGGATCGCTATTCAGTTTTCTCTGATTGGACAAGTCTTGCGATGAGTCCCGCTGCCTGCGGAACTGAGCCAATTCCTGAGTGCGGCTTGGTCAAATGTCGACGCGCTCTCGGAGGTGGGATGAAAATGGCAGGTGTAAGGTTCCTCTCCACCGTTACCATGTCCTTCAAAACACTTGGAAGTCGCAGGCGGCACTTTTTGCAACGGAAACCCTGACCCCTTCCCATCGACTCACAGCGGCCATCGCATTCAGGGCAACGGGGATTCTCCACTCGAAAGGCCTCTGTCAAGCCTACGACGTCAAGTCTTTCCAGGTTCAATGTTAGTGATCCGTGGACTCTGCTGCGAATCCCTCCATAGACCCGAACTCTATCCCCAGGCAACAATTCTCGAGCATTCAGATTCAGAGAGCCCGTTGGTTCGTAGACGGCGCAATCAATCAAACCAGTTTCATCTCGGAGACGAAACACCACGTGTCCCCCCCTCAACACTTGAGGGACTGTCTCAACCCTACCAGTTAGGACAGCCGACTGGTGAGTTTCTAGCTCCGTGATACTTCTAGCCTTAGTGAGATGTGCATCAGTACCTTGGTTCGTCTTGAAGACAATGACCCTTTCCACGGTCTCGCTGATCTTCACTTTTCTGAAGGCTTCCAGAACGCTTCGAGGGTCTCTTCCTCTGATTCCAAGGAGCACTGGATCAGGTCCATGCGGACAGATGAGTATTCTTTCAGTTTCAGGGTCTAAATTGCCGAAAGTCCTATCGGCATACTCGGAGTTCATCCTCTTGACCGATTCCTTGTCTACTCGTCTAGGCGTTCCTAGATTCTCCCTCGTCCGGTATGCAATGATCTCGAAAGTGTGGTCCTTACCTTCTAGTCCAGCACCGATTGCGGCGAGTGACCCAATGAGTCCTCGGGCCCCCTTTAGCAAGTGTGCACTCGCTCCGGCTGTTTTGGCAACATTTTTGGCTTCTCTGATGGAAATCACGTCATGAAGCGCCCGGGTCGAGTATTCCCGCAAGATATCTGGCACAGGGCCTGCCAAGAAGACCAGCGCAGGGTCTGTTGACGGTTTAGAGATGTCCGATGTCTCTTCAACAATGCGGACGGCACTGTCTCTGGCCGAATCAATTTCGGCCTCTTCAATGGCGAGATGAATTGCGAGAGCTCCATTTCCCCGGGTCTTCCAAGGAATGTTCGGGTTGAGTCTAACGAGCCACGGAAAGTCGGTTGCCCTATACCCGTGATCAAGTAGTTCTTGGTAAAGAAGCGCGGCAGTGTGGGTGGTACAACCGCCCGTTCTAGAATCGGTGTCGTCGATTCCGATGTGGAACTCCGTTAGCATGAGCCAGATTTTTCCGATAAGGATTGGAAAGGACGGTGGTTGGTGAAGTCGACTAGTTCTCGATGACGATCATTGTAAGTGTGGACTTGACCTTGTTTAGCCGGCGTACCTTCCAGGTAATAATCTCCTTTAGTTTATCCATGCTATCAGCGGCGACCTTGGCAACAATGTCGTAGACACCGTATACCATGTAAGCCTCCTTCACATTACTTACTGCCTTCAACTCCTTAACGACCGCATCCTCGGATCCAATCTCTGCGTTTATGAGAACAAACGCCATGGGCAATCTCTTACAGCCTCACTTTGAAGGTTCCCAGTCGTTTGCATTAAAAGCTTTCAGATAAACGGTGCAGCACTAATGCCGACTAGTACCGAGCATTACTAGTGATGGTACAAGAACCGATATCCCAGATTTCGCAACGAAACGTGGCTCTGATATTCGATGAGTCCGACGCCTCCCTGGCTGGATTTGGCAGCATTGCTGGCGAGTTTGGGCGTGTTCATAGCGGCATCCTTTAGCGATCTCAAGACGCGAGAGATCTCCAACAAATTCTGGCTCCTATACGGACCCGTGGCTGGGTTACTTTTCGGACTAAGAATATTTTTCTCTCCTGATTCTGTGCCGATACTCTTAGTGTCCGCGGGAGCGACCATCGTCGTTGCTTTCCTTCTGTTCCAATTTGGAGTCATGGGTGGAGCTGATAGTAAGGCGCTCATGTGCTTCTGCCTTGCGATGCCTGTCATGCCCAGCTTTCTGACCCCGTTCTGGCAGACTCCTTTTGGGGGGTTCTATCCGTTTCCAATCGCTATCTTGGTGAACTCGTTTCTGCTGTCGATTGGGTCGGGAGTTTTCCTTCTAGCACGAAACTTGTTGCGAGCTTCTGGGAAAGGCCTCTTTCGCGGATTCGAGCGTGAGTCCATTCTGAGAAAGGTCTTGATCATGTTCACATCCTACAAGACAAGTTTCAATGCTCTAGAATCCAAGGTCTACTTGTACCCGGCTGAACAAGTATCAGTCATAGATTCCAAGCCGGTGAGAAAGTTCCACATAGTCTCATCGGCCGCTGAGGAACGGGACAAGCTAGTCTCGGGACTCGAGAATTACAAACAGCAAGGAATGTTCTCAGACGGCGTCTGGGTGACCCCGGGTCTCCCACACCTTGTCTTCATCACTCTGAGTCTCATAGTGACACTGGTGATTGGTGACATGATGATGTGGTTGTTCTTTAGGGCGGTAAGGTATTGACAATGACAGAATCTAGTTTAAAAACGGTCGTCAGCGACTACAAACCTCTAGGCGTAAAAATCCTGGCAGCAGACGAGTTCAGCGTACAGTCACTGATGAAACTAGGCCTCACCGAGTATGAGGCTAGAATCTACGTTGTACTGACGAAAATGGGGCCGCGAAACGCGAGCGAGATCAGCTTCCTAGGCAAAGTACCCAGGCCCAAGACATACGGAGCAATACGAGGCCTAGAAAGCAAAGGACTACTGCGCATCGTACCTGGCAAACCAGAAAGATACATGGCCGTATCACCCAATGACGTTCTCGTCCCTCTAGTGGACAAGCTGAACAAGGAAACAACAGAATGCGTACAGGTCGTAGAGAATCTCGCCATGGCTTTCGAATCGTCAAAGTACGTGTATACAGAGAAACCCTACGAACGATACGATCTCTGGAGCGTGAGAGGGAGGGACAAGGTCTACAAACGCGTCCAAGATTTGATCGGCGAAGCTAAGGTCAACGTCTTCTTCACCACAACAGCCAATGGACTGGTCAGAATCTACAAAGCCCACTCCGAAGTCCTAGAGAAGGCGTCTGTAAGAGGAGCAAAGGTAAGAGTTACCGCTCCGATAAACCAGTCTAATGCCAGTGTCGCTAGAGAACTCGGCGAAGTAATCGAAGTTAGAAACGCAACCGTGCCGATAATGCACTTTGCAGCTGCCGACTCAGCGGAAATAATCTTCACAGAGGACATTCCAGACGACACAAACGTAAACGCGGGTCAGGACGTGGCCACTTGGACAAACGACCCGTTGCTTGTCAAATCTCACGAGAAAATATTCGACGCGATCTGGACTACCCTACCGCAAAAAGAGACAATAAAAGCTAGGGCTCGCTAAATATCAGGTCTTCGACCTCAGAATATTTCTCTCTAACCCATCAGAGAGAAAGCTTTGGGGAGAGTGACAATCGGTTGCCCGTTCCGGTGGTTAGAAGAACAGCTTGACAACCATTCCGACCAGCCCGGCAAGTACTACTAGCAATGGGCCCAAGTGAAATAGAGAGCTGTCCAATTACTCGTAGGCGAGAACTCTCACCACTATCAATACTACATCCCTGAGAAGACGTTGACCTCCCGGGACCCGACGATAGCCGCGGGGCCGAGAACGATTCCCAAAAACCCCTATGGTTATGGAGTTGGCTATGGATTCCAGACTAGGCAATGCACCTGAGTCTGCGGGGCGATATGAGATCAAATATTCCCGCGACTACGACCAGCACTCCGCCCATGAAGGCGAGTATTCTGGCTAGTTCAAAAGCCGCTTGCTTCTCACCTAACGCTTACACTCCCAAAATGGAGAGGACACGGACTGTAATAGTGCTGATTTTAAGCTCTCTGATACCTCGAGTTCAACGGTTCCGGTTCACGAGCTTCTAAGCTCAGACCCTCGATTTTGTCGAATAGGTCGAGGAAAGTTTATGGTGAGAGCAAGGGCGCCATTGGCGGTCCTAACCATAGTCGTTTCGGCCTTGCTTGCTCCAGTCCTAATTGGAAACGTTCACGCCATGGGTTGCAATCCTCCCGGCTGCCAATTTACGACTAATACGAATGTGCCGGTAAGTGATGGAAATATTTGGGTCGAAGTGGATAACAATACCGGTTCGTGGTGTGGTGCCAGCGCGATCTGTCGTCTACCCCAGACCTTCACCTTCCTCAACAATTCCATCCATACGATACGAGTCTTGAACGGAACTTTCATCGGAGCCTCTTCTGGAGCAAGATATGTCTGGAAGCAATGGAGCATATTTGGAACGGTCTGGACCACCAGCGCTATGATGCGGACCCAGCCGATTTACAATAATTACACGGGACCAGCCTCGTTCACCGCCCAGTTTGATAAGCAGTTCCAACTATCTCTGACATTCACTGACCAATCAGCGCAGACCATCAATCCTCCTGCTAATGTTACTCTTCAGAGTGGAACTTCTACTGCCATTTTGTCAAATTACTCTAACCAGTGGGTGAGCGCGAAGGTTTGGAGTGTTACAAGCGTCACTTGGGAAGGATTCGCAGGGCCGGTTGCGAATAGTCCGACTATCGACTTGACGAGTGGCGCTGTGACAAAGACCATTGCACTACTGGCATATCCCGCGTCCATTCAGATCGTGGACAAGAACAACAGCCCAGTCTCAGGAGCGAGTGTCATAGTGACCTTCGCTAACATGACAGCCGTTACACTGACGAGCGACAGCAAGGGCACCGTGAATCTCGGCCACATACCTCAAGGTTCCTTCTCCGCTCACATCTTCTATCAAAACCAGGATCAGGGAACATGGTCGTTAACCGCGATCAATACGCCCACGAACACTGTTCAGTTGAACACTGGCAGTTCCGCCGCTACAACTACAGTGTCGGCCATTGTCCTTCTGACCATCTTCGGATTAGCGTTCTTTCTAATCCTGTTGGCTATCAAGCTGCGGAAGCTTCCCCCTCCACCGAAGATCTAGTTGTTTCAAAACACTACATTTCTTTCACTTTCTTTGGCTTTCGAGTTTGTCGAGGCTTACCCATATTTCAGCTGCAAGCGTGCTCCGATGCTTCTTGACAACTTAGCCGATTGTAGAGAGAGCATTGTAACCAGTCGCGCGGACCGCCAGACCCATTCCGAGATGTTTCCGTGAAGGACTAGGGGGCTGATCCGCAAGCGATCAATTCCATGACCGATGAGCGGTTCGTCAGCGTTCAGAGTCTTTTTGGGATTGCGTCGACGTACGGGAACCCTGGGGATATCAGTCTATTCCTCTAGGTTGACCTCTTTCCCGAGTCGTGTAACTGTTCGAGAATTTTGGAAGTTACATGATGCATATGTTGCGTGCGGCCTTGGGGATAGTCGTGGCTTGTGGGCGAAGTCCACGCCACGACCCCAGAGCGAGAAAATAGTTGAGTCGCGTAAACCGATCCAAAGACACTCTACGGGACAAGATACTGCACGTTCTTTCCGGCGCTCCCATACCCATGGACGTCGAGAACGTACGGATCAAGTCGGGGCTGAAGAACTGGGAAAGCACCAAAGCGCTACTTCTCGAGCTAGTAGTGGAGGGACTCATCAGCGGACAAAAGACGACAAAGTCCTGGGTCTTCTGGGTAGACCACAACGACACCAGGATGAGTATTGCCGGGAGAAACCACGCATGAACAATGCCACTAGAAACCTCCACTCGGCAACAATGGTATCAGCGAGAAAATCAACCCGCCCTTATCGATTAGCGTCGGCTTGCACCCAATCTGGGGGAGCGGATGAGACAAGCCCACCGGAAACAAAAAAGGAGTGAAAAAATTGAGAAAAATAATGAAGAACAAGAAAGGCATCGACACCATACTCGCAGCACTACTCATGGTCGTCATCGTAGTCGTCGCAGCTGTCATGGTCTACGCCTGGTCGACAGGACTACTCGGAACCCTACTCGTGAATCCCAACAATAACAAAGAAGGGCCACTTAGTGCGGACACTTACTCGTTCTCGAACTCGACTAGTGTTTCTCTCACCCTGAGAAATGGTGGAACAGGCAATGTTACACTTGCCACCTACTATGTCACAGATAGCAACAGCAACCAATGGGCGAAACTCTCATGGACGACAGGCAATCCTACAATAGCACCCAACAAGGCAGTCATCACCGTACTCCTAATCGGCACCGGTTCAGGTTGCACCTACACAGGAAGCTCAGCCGGGTTCCCATCATTCACCTCGGGCTATTCGTATACGGTCAAGGTCGTGACTGCGAAGAACAATCCCTTCACTTTCACGATCGTGAAGTAACCTGGTGAACAACCAATGAATCAAAGAAAATATCTTGAAAACCGAAAAGGAATCAATACCATTCTCGCCTCTCTGCTCATGGTCGTGATCGTAGTCGTCGCAGCTGTCATGGTCTACGCCTGGTCAACAGGACTACTAGGAACCTTGCTGGTGAATCCAAATAACAACAAGGAGGGACCCCTCCTCTCGGACAGTTACGCATTCACAGGCAACAACAATGTTACCATTTACATCAGGAACTCAGGTACTGGCAACGTTACCTTAGCAGCCTACTACGTAACCGATTCATCTAGCAATACTTGGCAGCTCTTGAGCTGGTCTTCTGGACCAACCATACCACCTAACACGGCCAAAGCGACAAACATACCGATTGGGACGAGCTGCACCCAAGGCTGCCAATATACGGGCAGCGGCAGTGGGTTCACATTCACCTCGGGCTATTCGTACACGGTGAAAGTGCTGACTTCAAAGAACAACCCGTTCACCTTTACAGTAGTAAGGTGAGCACGACAATGGTAAGTCAGAATGCCTTGTTTGAACTTCCCGGTTTTTGAAACCGAATCTACGAGATAGAAAAGAAGCATTGGCAGCGTCAACTAGAATGAGAATACTGAAGGTTACGCGGAATAGGAAACTGAAGAATCGTAGGTCACGAAAGGCCATCAGCACCATCATGGCCAATCTGACCATGCTTGTAATAGTCATAACTCTAGCTTCGCTACTCTTCGTGTGGGCGACATCAAGCTTCGGAGCTTACACGGGAGGAGCAGGATACTGGTTCTCAACGCGGAGCATAGCTAACCAGGAAAGACCCTCCGTGGAGAACGTCTACTTCAGCAGTACGGGTTTGACTGTGTATGTAAGAAACGTTGGGACAATTCCGTTCACAATTTCCTCAGTATACCTAAACGGTACCCACTATAATACCAACTCATCTGTCCTAGTTAACCAAGTCTCTCCAATACCCATCCTCATCTCTGGCCAGTCATGGGTTCACGGAGATCTACAGACGGTAAGAATCGCCACTTTCAGAGGAACCCTGGTAAGCACAACTTGGGTATCTTGAGATAGATGAGTGTCTACAGACGGTTAGCCCGCTCTGAGCGGGGCATGAGTACAATCTTCGGGGCGCTCTTCTTCGTTATCCTCATACTTATGGGATTCAACCTCATGACTTGGAACTTTCTTCAAGACGACGCCTACAACGGCATCATAACATCGATGAACCAGCGCGACCAGCAGACCACCTCAGAGAATCTCGCCGTCGTAGCTCCGGGCGCGTCGGGCTTCACCAGTAATAGTTTCAACATTACCGCGAGTAACGTGGGCGGAGCTACAGTCACAATATCGCGGATCTATATCACCAATCTCTCTCCTACAAATTCGCTTCAGTGCTCCGGTGCCAGTCTATGCACCGTAGACCCTTCCGGCAGCCCGGGCTTTACAAATGCTAACATTCAAGCCGGCGAGAACACCCACCGGGTTACAGTCACTGGGATCGTCATCAATGATGGAAGCGGCTACAAAGTCGTTCTGTCGACCACCAGGGGAAGACAGTTCAGTTTCTACTATCCTTGGCCGGTCAACATCTTCGCGTCCAATTCTAACAGCACTAACACGGCTCACGGAGCGCTCGACGTCAAATTCGCCGTTAATAATTTCAACTTCACGCAGGGTACGCAGACAGTGCCGCAACCCGCGTGGAATGTTCCCTATAAGGTAAACCTCGTTTTCTGGGTGGCGGTAACCAACAATGCGATCTACCCAATAACCCTCTCTAAGTATTCGGACCTCTACCTGATTTGCGAGAGGTACGGTTTAACGGGGGAACAAGATTGCGAGAATGTCGTAGACTTTTTCGTCTCTGACAACCGCACAATAAATCCGTCAAACATTGTCGCGTATGATGAGGTTAACCGTCCCATAGTTCTTCCCCCTGCTGGACCCAACGGTCCAACTGGATCTACGATCATCAAGTTCGGCTCATTTAACCCAGCCAGCGCTGCACCAAACCAATTGGGACAGGCCACGCCCTACCTCTTCTTCCTAGTATTCTTCTACAAGACCAGCGGACAGGTAGTGGGTCAGACACTCACGTTCTTTGCAGTTAGAACTTGCACAACATACCCGTCCTGCCCTTGAGACTGGAGAGGGCTAGGTTTCGTGAGTAAGAAAAAAAAATGAGCGCGTATCGAAAGTTCATCCGTGCTGAGAGGGGGATGAGTACTGTCTTCGCAGGACTCTTCTTCATCATCCTCATCCTCATGGGTTTTGACCTGATGACCTGGAACTTCCTCCAGTACGATTCCTACAACAGCGTTGTCACCTCCATGAGCCAGCGGGACCAACAGGCTATCTCGGAGAATCTCGTTGCAACCGCTCCAGGCGCGACCGGGTTCGCAGGCAACAGTTTCAACGTCATTGTCAACAACACAGGCAGAGTTATGGTCACAGTGGTAAGGATCTATATCTTCAATCTCTCACCGACAGGCTCCACACAATGCTCTGCCAGCATGTGCATCGTTGATCCTAGCCCTCCAACAAATTGTGCCGGTAACGGGAATTGCGTTTTCACGAATGCGAACGTTCAGAGCGGAGAGAACGATCATAACATCGGCGTCACGGGGCTTACGATCAACGACGGTAGTGGCTACAAGGTAATATTGTCATCCACGAGAGGCAGACAGTTCAGCTTCTACTATCCTTGGCCCGTCAATATCATCGGCCCGTCCGGCGCGTCCAACTCTAATGTCACTAACACAGATCATGGACCACTTGATTTCCAATTGAGCGTTAACAGTTTCAACTTCACCCAAGGTACGCAGACAGTATCGCAACCCGGATGGAATGTTCCCTATAAGGTAAAACTTGTTTTCTGGGTAAAGATAACCAACAATGCAATCTCCCCAATAACCCTCTCCAAGTATACGAACCTCTACTTGATATGCGAGCCACCCGGCGCAGATTGTGAGAACGTCCAAGCCTTTTTCGTCTCTGACAATCGTACAGTAAACCCGTCAAACATTGTCGCGTATGATGAGGTTAACCGTCCCGTAGTTCTTCCCCCTGCTGGACCCAACGGTCCAACTGGATCTACGGTCATCAAGTTCGGCTCATTTACCCCCGGAGATACTACAGCACAGTACGTAAGCGAGGCCACGCCCTACCTCTTCTTCCTAGTATTCTTCTTCAAGATCAGCGGACAGGTGGTGGGTCAGACACTCACGTTCTTTGCGGTTAGAGCTTGCACAACCTGGCCATCCTGTCCATAGAAGTTGCTGGGTTGTGAAGCGCTAGCCACGAAATATCGTGCCTGCTTTGGCTCTATTTCACGATCATTGCCTGACCAATTTCTCCGGTCAAAGCAATCCCGTTCATCCCAGTGAGACTTCACATTCTATCAAGCTTACGATTGTTGACAGCTGGCGAAACATGGTCCCGAATCAGGTACCAACGCAATCGATCGAAGGAAACAACTGACACATTAGTTTGGGTTCAGTCAGGAATCATGATTCGGAGTCCTGTAATAGGGAATCCGAATTTCCACGAAAAGGAAAGAGCGGTGTAGAAGAGTAGAGAGAAAAAATAATGACTCTAGCAAGATTACTCAAGAATCGAATAGAGAGAAATCGGAGATCACAGAAAGCCAT
>WNFB01000533.1_pt1 | contig 31170 bp, 27 predicted proteins | sample 5400501 | NCBI WGS metagenome assembly WNFB01 (sample SAMN13153341, study PRJNA577476) | soil metagenome | isolation source: 200 cm saprolite under Douglas fir tree site 2 hole 1 | place: USA:California | collected 2015-04-18
GGACCAGATGGGGATGCGCCGGCTGTACTACGGAGTCACCGCCGACGGGGTGGTCTTCGGCGGCCGCCCCGGGCTCCTCCGGGGGCTCCCCGGCCTCGGCAGTGAGCCGGACCCGACCGCGGTCTACCACTATCTGAACTTCGGCTACGTCCCGGCGCCCGGGTCCATCCACGCGGGTATCCACCGGATCGAGCCCGGATGTCTCGTCACGCTGGAGGACGGCGCGCTCACCGTCAACCGGTACTGGGACCTCGCCTACGTCGAAGAGTCTCTGGATCTCGACGAGACCAGCCGCCGCACCGTTCAGCTCTCGGAGGCGGCGGTGGCCCGGGCGCTCGGCGACGACGGGGTGAAGCACACCGGGACCTTCCTCTCCGGCGGCACCGACAGCAGCACCATCCTCGGGCTCATGACCCGACTCGCCGGGGAGCGGGTCAACGCCTTCTCCATCGGATTCCACGAGCGCCGGTACGATGAGCTCGGCCACGCCGAGCGGGCCGCCCGTCACTTCGGGGCCGTGCACCACGTGCGCCGCATCTCCGCGGCGCAGGCGCTGGAGGCGCTGCCCCAGCTCGTCGAAGCCTACGACGAGCCCTTCGGCAACAACTCCGCCATCGGTACTCTCCTGTGCGCCCAGGCCGCGCGGGAGTGTGGACTCACCCGCCTGCTGGCCGGCGACGGCGGCGACGAGATCTTTGGCGGCAACGAGCGGTACGCCACCGACGCCGTCTTCGCCCGCTACCGGCGGATCCCGGGCTTCTTGCGGCGTGCGCTCCTAGAGCCGCTGCTCTCCGCACTCCCCGACGGTGGCACGAGCGTGATCGGCAAGGCCCAGCGCTACGTCCGGCGGGCGAACCTACCGAACCCGCAGCGCTTCTATTCGTATGAGTTCTTCTTCGCCCAGGAGGGTCGCGGCCTGCTGGCCCCGACGCTTCCGTCCGCCGCCGAGCCCAGTGCGCCGTGGGCGGCTCTCGAGCGCCACTTCGACCGCGTGACCGCCCGCGAGGAGCTCAACCGTCTCCTGTATCTCGACATGAAGCTCACGATCGGCGACAACGATCTTCTCAAGGTGGTTCGCACCGCGGACTTGGCCGGCCTGGGGGTTCGGTTCCCGTTCCTCGATCTGCCGCTGGTTGAGTTCACCACCAGATGGCCGGCGCGCTTCAAGGTGCGTGGCGGCGAGAAGCGGTACCTGTTCAAGCGCGCCTTCCGGGATCTCCTCCCCGCCGAGACCCTCGCAAAGCCCAAGCACGGCTTCGGCATCCCGACCAGCCTGTGGCTCCGAACCCATGCCGGGTTCGTGGACCTCGCCCACGATGCGCTACTGGGCCGGGATGCCCACGTGCAGGCCTATTTCCGGCCCGGCGCTCTCGAGGAGCTCCTGCGCCTGCACGCGTCGGACTCGACGGCCTTCTACGGCGACCTCTTGTGGACGGTGCTGATGCTGGAGCTGTGGCACCGGACCCATCTCCGGACGGAGGTGCTCGCATGACGCGCGCGGAGTTCCTGCAAGGAGTCGCGAGCGGGCTGCACCGCGCGGGACTGAGCCGCGGGCTGGCGAGGGCAGCGGGCTGGGCCCGGCGAGGGCCGGTCTTCCCGATCTTGACCTATCACCGCGTGAACGACCACGGGGATCCCTTCTTCTCGGCGATGCCCACGACGGTCTTCGAGCGTCAGGTCCAGCACCTCGCCCGTCACTACACGGTGCTGCCGGTCGAGGAGCTCGTGGACCGGATGCGCGCCGGGGCCATTCCGCGAAACGCGGCCGCCATCACCTTCGACGATGGCTATCGCGACACCTTGACCCATGCCGCTCCGATCCTGGCCGGCTATGGCCTCCCGGCCACCGTATTCCTCGCGACGGGCTTCATCGGGACGACCGAGGTGCCGTGGTACGACCGGCTCGCGACCGCCTTCAAGCTGAGCCCGCGGCCGAGCGTCATCGCTCCCTCGGGCGAGGAGCTCACCCTCGAGACCGTCGAGGACCGCGTGCGGGCCTTGAGTCGGACCCAGACCCACCTCAAGACCCTTCCCGAGGAGCAGTTTCGCCGGGCCTTCGCTCGGCTCCTGGAGGGTCTCGGCTCGACGGAGCGGCAGTCGGCCAAGAACGCCATGCTCACCTGGGACGATGTGCACGCCCTCCGGGGCCTCGGCTTCCGGATCGGCGCCCACACAGTCACGCATCCGATCCTCTCCCGGATCACCGCCGAGCGGGTGCGGGCCGAGGTGCTGGGCTCGCGAGAGATGATCCAGGGCGCCTGCGGCGCCGCTCCGCGCGCGTTCGCGTACCCGAACGGAAGGCCGGCCGACTACACCTCCGCGGTGGTCGACGTCGTGCGCGAAGCCGGCTTCAGCTGCGCGGTCACCACCCGCTTCGGCCTCAACACGGAGCAGACTTCCCCGTGGGAGCTCCGTCGTGGACAACCCTGGGAGGAGCACCTCCCGACCTTCGCGCTCAAACTCGCCTGGTACCGGATGACCCTCCGGTAAGCAAGGAGCGACACACACATGTGCGGCATCGTCGGCTATGTCGGGCAGCACAACGCTTCCGAGATCATCGTGGATGGCCTGCGCCGTCTCGAGTACCGCGGCTACGATTCGGCCGGCCTGGTCGTGCTCGACGGCGAGCGCCTGACCATCCACCGCCGGCCGGGCAAGATCGCCGACCTGGCCGCCCTCCTGGAGGGCCAGCCCGCGGCGGGCGGCATCGGACTCGGCCACACCCGCTGGGCCACCCACGGGGCGCCCTCGGAGAGCAACTCCCACCCGCACGCCGACTGCTCGGGATCGCTCGCGGTGGTCCACAATGGGATCATCGAGAACTACCTGCCCCTCAAGCAGCGGCTACTGCAGGTCGGTCACGTGTTCCGCTCCCAGACCGACACCGAGGTCATCGCGCACCTGCTGGAGGAGCACCTGGCCGAGACCCACGACCTCGTGGAGGCCGTGCGGTGCACGCTGCGTGAGCTACGGGGCGCCTACGCCCTCGGCGTTCTCTCCACCGCGGCGCCGGACCGGCTGATCGTCGCCAAGCACGGCGCGGGCAGCGTGGTCGTCGGGCTGAGCCCGGAGGGGACTTTGCTCGCCTCCGACATCCCCGCCATCCTGCCCCACACCCGCGACGTGGTCATCCTGGAGGATGGCGAGCTCGCGGTCTAGACCGCAACGGGCGTCGAGCTGAGCACGCTCGCGGGCGAGCCGGTGCACCGCGCCTCCACCCGGATCACCTGGGATGCCGCCCACGCCCAGAAGGGCGGCTATCCGCACTTCATGCTGAAAGAGATCCACGAGCAGCCGCAGGCGGTCACGGACACCTTCCGCGGCCGCGTGGTGGAAGACGCGGGAGCGGTCGTCCTTCCCGACCTGGGCCTGACCTCGGAGGAGATCCGGGCGTTCCGCCGGGTCGTCCTGGTGGCGTGCGGGACCTCCTACAATGCCGCGCTGGCCGGTCGGTTCATGCTCGAAGAGCTGGCCGGGCTGCCCGCCGACGTCGACATCAGCTCCGAGTTCCGGTATCGGAGCCTCTTCCTCGGGCCGGATACCCTCGTGATCGCCATCTCCCAGTCCGGCGAGACCGCGGACACGCTGGGCGCGGCGAAGGCCGCCACCGCGCTCGGCGCCCCCGTGCTCGCCATCACCAACGTGGTGGGCTCGGCTCTGTCACGGGAGTCCCGCGCCACCGTCTACACTCACGCCGGTCCCGAGATCGGGGTGGCTTCCACCAAGACCTTCACCTCCACCGTCACCGTCTGCTACTTGCTGGCTCTGGCCCTCGGGCGGGAGCGTCAGTACCTCTCCCCCACCGATGGGCGGAAGCGGATCGAAGATCTCCTCGAGATCCCGCGGCTGATCACCAGCGCGATCTCCCTCAATCCGGACGTGGCCGCCCTGGCCCGGACGCTCGCGGGCTACGAGCACTTTCTCTACCTCGGCCGCGGGGTCAACCATCCCGTCGCCCTGGAGGGGGCGCTCAAGCTGAAGGAGCTGTCCTACATCCACGCCGAGGGCTACGCCGCCGGCGAGATGAAGCACGGGCCCATCGCCCTCATCGAGGAGCGGGTGCCCGTCCTCGCGGTGGCGCCCCGCGACCCCTCCTACGACCGGATCCTCGGGAACGTCGAGGAGGTCAAGGCCCGGGGCGGGCGCGTGGTGGCGCTGTGCCACCAGGGGGACACCGAGCTGGCCGGCCGCGCCGACCACGTGCTGGTGGTGCCGCCCACCCCCGACCTCCTGTCCCCCCTGGTGAGCGTGGTGCCGCTGCAGCTCCTCGCCTACCACGTGGCCCTGGTCCGCGGCTGCAACGTGGACCAGCCGCGAAACCTCGCCAAGAGCGTGACGGTGGAATGATGATCGAGCACCTTCGGGAGTTCTGGCGGCATCGGGACCTGACCATGAGCTTCACCCAGCGCGACATCAAAGCGCGTTACAAGCAGACCGCGCTGGGAGCGGCCTGGGCCATCGTCCAGCCCTTCTCGCTCATGGTGGTGTTCACGGTGGTCTTTTCCCGCTTCGCCCGTGTCCCCTCGGACGGCATCCCCTATCCGGTCTTCGCCTATACCGGCCTCATCTTCTGGAGCTTCTTCGCCAAGACGGTGCTGGGCGGCACCATCGCCATCGTGGCGAACGCGAACCTGATCCGGAAGATCTACTTCCCCCGCGAGACCCTCCTCATCTCGGTGGTACTGTCCGGCATGCTCGATCTCGGAGTCTCGGCGATCATCTTCGGCGGCTTTCTCGTCTACTACCACGTGCCCATCACGATCACCGTGCTCTGGGTACCGGTGCTGCTCCTGCTCCAGACCCTCTTCGCGCTCGCGGTGATCTTCCTCACCGCGCCCATGCACGTCAATTTCCGCGACGTGGGGCACGGCATTCCCCTGCTCGTCCAGCTCTGGATGTTCGCGACCCCGGTCGCCTATCCGATCTCGGTCGTCCCCGAGTCGCTCCGCACCCTGTACTCGCTCAACCCGATGGCCCCGATCATCGACGGGTACCGCCGAACCGTCCTGCAGGGGCTCGCCCCCGACCCGGGCCCGCTCGTCTTGGCGGCGGTCGTCACCGCGGTTCTCCTGCTCGCCGGCTTCGCGGCGTTCAAGCACGCCGAGCGCACCTTCGCGGACGTGATCTGAGGAGCCATCCCGACATGGCAGACGTGGCGATCCGGCTCACCAACATCTCGAAACGCTACCACCGGCAGCGCGCATGGTACGGCTCCCTCCGCGACGAGGTGAACCGGATGCTGCGCCGCCTCAAGGGCGGCGCGGCCGCGGTCCCGGACGACGCGATGTGGGCCCTGAAGGACGTGACCTTCGACATCGAGCGAGGGGACAGCGTCGGCCTCATCGGCCACAACGGGGCCGGCAAGAGCACGCTCCTCAAGGTCCTCTCGCGGGTGACCGCCCCCACCACCGGCACCTACTCGACCCGCGGTCGGGTGGGGGCGCTCATCGAGATCGGCGCCGGCTTCCACCCCGACCTGACCGGGCGGGACAACGTCTATCTCAACGGGGCCATCCTCGGGATGCGCCGCAAGGAGATCGACGCGAAGTTCGACCGGATCGTGTCCTTCGCGGAGGTGGAGAGCTACATCGATAGCCCGCTCAAGTACTACTCGTCGGGGATGGAGGTCCGGCTCGGGTTCGCGGTGGCCGCGCACGTGGACCCGGACATCCTGCTGATCGACGAAGTCCTGGCGGTGGGCGACGCGTCGTTCCAGACGAAGTGCCTCAACAAGCTGGCCGAGCTCAAGGAGCAGGCCACCACCATCGTCCTCGTGTCGCACAACATGGCCAACATCGTCCAGCACTCCAAGAAGGTGCTCTGGATGCACCGGGGCCGCCTCCGCGCCTACGGAGACCCGGACGAAGTGGTCTCCCAGTACCTTCGGGCGGTCCGCGAGCAAGCCGCCGCGGTCGACCCCCGCGACGGCATCTCCCGGGCCATGACCGACGACGATCGGCCGGTCCGGATCGAGTCGGTGACCCTGTGCGACCAGCAGGGTCGACCCCGGCCGGTCTTCCAGACCGGCGAGCCGGCCTGCGTCGAGATCCGCTACACCGTGCACCGGGCGGTCCCGGACCCGGTCTTCGAGGTCACCATCAACGACGCCCACGGCTTCTTCCTGGGCGGCATCACGACCCGCTTCGACGGGCTCAAGATCGACACGGCCCAGCCGGAGGGCTGCCTCCGTCTGACCCTTCGGCCGGTCGTCTTCGTCAAGGGCGACTACGTGGTGAACGTTCACGTGCGCGACCAGCACATCCAGCGCTACCACGACCACCGCAAGCGCGCCGCCATCATGGTGGTCGAGGGCCCGAGCGTCGCCTCGCGCGAGGTCAGCGGCCACGTCAGCTACCCGCACGAGTGGGAGATGCGGTGAGCGCTCTCTCGACACCTGAAGCAGACAGGGCCAAGGGCCCCGGGGCCGCCCGGGGGTCAGCCGGGGACCGTCTCCCCCCGCCCCCTCCGGTTCCGGTGCTGCTGATCGAGCACAGCATCGGCGTCTCGGGATCCACGATCAGTCTCTGCACGCTGCTCCGCCGGCTGGAGCGGAAGCGCTACGAGCCCTGTGTCGCCTTCGCGCGGGCGGCCCAGCGGGAGTACCTGCTCGGCTCGGGCGCCCCCCCGACGGACGCGCGGGTCATCGTGTGGCGCAACGGGCTGAAGTCCACGCGACTCGGGCGCGCGTTCTACCGGATGGCGGTGCGTCGGGACCAGCCGCTGAGGCGGTTCCTGACCGGGCTCCTCTCTCTGCTCGACATCGCGCTCGTCATGCTCCCCTATACCCTGCGGCTCTACTGGCTGGCGCGGCGCCGGCGGACCGCGCTCGTCCATCACAACAACGGGGTGGAGCCCTGCACCGTGGTCCTGGCTCGCCTTCTGCGCGTGCCCCTCGTCGTCTACCAGCGCGGCGAAGAGTGGCATTCTCGGACGGCCCGGGCCCTCGCGCGGATGGTGACGCTCTACGTGGCGAACTCCGAGGCGACCAAGCAAGACCTTGTCGATCTCGGTGTCGCTGCGGGCCGGATCCGGGTCATCTATCCCCCCGTGGATTTCGACCGGTTCAATCCAGACGTGCCCGCTGGGCGCCAGCAGGCGGAGCTCGGGGTTGGGATGGGCGCGCCCTGCTTCGGCATCTTCGGCACGCTCCTCGAGTGGAAGGGGCACCGCGTCTTCCTGAAGGCGGCCCGTCTGGTGATGGACGAGGTGCCGAACGCCCGGGCCTTCGTGATCGGCGAGGCGCCCGAGCGGGGCCAGGCCTACCGGGACGAGCTGCGCCGGCTGGTGCACGATCTCGGCATCGCCGACCGCGTGGTCTTCACCGGATTCCGGGAAGACGTCCCGGAGCTGATGCAGCTCCTCCGGGTCATCGTGCACGCGTCGGTGACCCCCGAGCCGTTCGGGCGCGTCATCGCGGAAGCGATGGCGATGGGCAAGCCGGTCGTGGCGACCGACGCCGGAGGGCCGCGGGAGATCATCCAGGACGGCTCCGACGGCTACCTGGTTCCCCCCGGGGAGCCGGAGGCGATGGCCCGAGCGATCATCCGTCTCCTGACCGACACCGCGCACGCCGACCAGATCGGGCGCCGCGCCCGCCGGACGGTGGAAGCCCGCTTCTCGGCGGAGGCGCACGCTCGCCTGGTCGAGCAGGTATACGCCGACGTTCTTGCGCAACCGTCGAGGCCGCGCATCACCAATGAGGGCATGCCATGACACCATCACCATATCGCCTGAAGCGGTTCGCGAACCCGGTAACCCGTCTGGTCGTCGCCTCGACCGTGTTGCTCGCGGCCGCCGTCTCGACGGTGGCCCCGGCGCAAGCCCAGGTCTCGCGCGCCGAGGTGATCAATACCGATCCGAGCGTCAACGGGCGCCATCTGCGGGATGCGGTGACGCTCGGCCAGAGCGCGCTGGAGCGCCTCCAGGGACCGAGAGCGGTCGACGAGCTGGCCACCACCCACAAGACCATCGACCTCATGTACCGCACGGTGCGCCTGGCCTTGTTCGGGCTCCGGGAAAAGAAGAAGCTGACCAAGTTCGACGATCCGATGCTCGAGTACGAGCTCGGGAGGACGGGCAAGGCCTGGGACATCATCCGGGGGCCAGTGGACCGCTACTTCGACGGCCTGCCGCCCGAGGTCTACATCGAGAGGGCCATCCGCGACCTGCAGGAGGCCATCGCGATTCTCCGCCCGGTCGCGGCGGTGATGGAGTGACCGGGGCGATGCCGGGAGCGGTGCGCGCATGAGCCTTCGCGACCTGGTGGTCACCGCTGTCATCTTCTGGCTGCTGCCCTTCTGCCTGGCGCGCCCGTGGATCGGCGTCCTCACCTGGTCGTGGCTCGGGTACATGAACCCCCATCGCCTCACGTGGGGCTTCGCCTACTCCACGCCGTTCGGGATGATGGTCATGGGTACGACCTTGCTCGGCCTGCCCTTCAGCCGGGACGTCAAGGCTCCCCCGCGAGCGCTCGAGGTCTACCTCCTCACCGCCCTCTGGGGCTGGTTTCTCCTCACCACGATCTTCGCCTTCTACCCGCACGACGCTTGGGAGCAGTTCTCGAAGGTATCGAAGATCCTCTTCGGTACCTACCTGAGCCTGATGCTCCTCCAGGAGGAGCGGAAGCTCAAAGCCCTGATCTGGGTCATCGCGATGTCCATCGGCTTCTTCGGGCTCAAGGGCGGCATCTGGGCCTTCATGACCGGAGGCCAGAACCAGGTGCTGGGCCCGCCGGACTCCTTCATTTCGGGCAATACCGAGATCGGGCTGGCCCTCATCATGGTCATCCCCCTCCTGTTCTATCTGCGCCGGCAGGAGACGCGCGTGTGGCTGCGCCGACTCCTGCTCGCGATGGCGCTGTTCTCGATGGTGGCGACCCTGATCACCCATTCCCGCGGCGCGTTGCTCGGGCTCCTGGTGATCCTCCCACTGCTCTCTCTCAAGAGCCGGGCCAAGCTGATCATCCTGCCCCTCCTCATCGCCGCCAGCCTCATCGGTCCGTCGTTGATGCCCAGCAACTGGACCGAGAAGATGGAGACCATCGAGTCGTACGAGCAGGACATCTCGGCGAACCAGCGCTTGAACTCGTGGTGGGTGGCGTACCAGCTGGCCAAGGACAGTCCGATCCTCGGCGGCGGCTTCAAGACATTCAGCATGGAGATCTATCAGACCTATATTCCCGACTACATCTACGCCGATCGGGAGCACGACGCCCACAGCATCTACTTCCAGGTGCTGGCCGAGCACGGGTTCCCCGGTCTCGCCCTGTTCGTGGGGCTGATCGCGTCGACCTTCGTGAGCCTGCGGTACGTCGTGCACGTCACGCGGAACCGCCCGGACCAGCAGTGGATCAACGACTGCGCCAAGATGGTGGAGGTGAGCCTCGCGGGCTATGCGGTCAGCGGGGCGTTTCTCAGCATGTCGTACTTCGACCTCTTCTATCACCTGGTGGCCATCACCGTGCTCCTGAAGGTCTTCGTCGCTCGCGCGCCGGCGGAAGCGCCGGCGCCGCCCACCGCCGAGATGGTGCCTGTCCAAGGTCAGGTCGCGAGGGGCTAGCCGATGTGCGGGATCGCGGGAATCTTCCGGTGTGACGGCGCGGCGCCAGGTCCCGAGCTGCTCCGGGCCATGACCAGCGCCATCGCCCACCGGGGGCCGGACGGCGACGGCTTCTTCTGCGACGGGCCGGTCGGACTCGGCCACCGGCGCCTGGCCATCATCGACCTCGTCACCGGCGACCAGCCCATGTCGGCCGACGATGGCTCGGCCGTCCTGATCTTCAACGGGGAGATCTACAACTTCCGGGAGCTGCGCCGCGAGCTCGAGGCCCGGGGCGCCGCGTTTCGCACGACCTCCGACACCGAAGTGATCCTGCGCGCCTACGAGGCCTGGGGCGTCGACTGCCTGCCCCGGCTGCGGGGAATGTTCACGTTCGCTCTGTGGGACAAGGCGCGGCGGCGCCTGTTCCTGGCCCGCGACCGCGTGGGCATCAAGCCGCTCGTCTACGCCTGGGACGGCCGCCGGCTGCTCTTCGGCTCCGAGATCAAGGCCCTCCTGGAGGACCCGGCGCTTCCGCGAGAGCTCGATTGGGAGGCGCTCCGCGACTTCCTCACCCTTCACTACATCCCGAGCCCCCGGACCATCTTCCGGTCGATTCGAAAGCTGCCGCCGGCCTCCTACCTCCTCCTCGATCTGGATCGGGGGGAGCCTGAGATCCGCCGTTACTGGGATCTCCGCTTCGAGCCAGACGACCGGCCTTCGGAGGCGGACTGGCTCGAGGGGCTTCGCTGGCACCTGAGCGACGCGGTCCGCAGCCATCTCGTAAGCGACGTGCCCATCGGGGCCTTCCTGAGCGGGGGCGTGGACTCGAGCACCGTGGTGGCGCTGATGGCCCAGGCGACGGCCGGCCGGGTGCGGACCTTCTCCATCGGCTTCGACGACAGCGACTTCGACGAGCTCGAGCACGCGAGGGCGGTCGCCCAGCGCTACGAGACCCAGCACTTCGAGTACGTGGTCAAGCCGAACGCGCTCGACACGCTGCCCCGGCTCGCGTGGCAGTTCGACGAGCCCTTCGCGGACTCGTCGGCCCTGCCCACCTACTATGTCTCGAAGATCACGCGAGAGCACGTGACGGTGGCCCTCTCCGGGGATGGCGGCGACGAGAACTTCCTCGGCTACACGCGCTACGCGCGCGCGCAGCGGCTGCACGAGAGCCTCGACGCCTTCCCGGCCGTCCTCGCCCGGCCGCTGCTGCGCCTGGCCGCCCGGCTGCTGCCCCCCGGCGCGCGCGGGCAGGGCTACCTCGACCTGCTGGGCGCCTCCCCGGTGGATCGCTACTTCAAGCTGGTGGCCTATCAGCGGAGCGAAACCCTCCGGAGCCTGCTCTCCCCGGGAGCCCGCGAGCACGTGAAGCCGGTGGTCAGCCCGGACCTCTTCCGGAGGCTGGCGGTGGAGGGGCGGACGCGGGACTACGCCTCCACCCTTCAGTACCTCGACATTCACTGCTATCTTCCGGAGGACATCCTCACCAAGGTGGACCGCACGAGCATGGCGGTCTCGCTCGAGGCCCGCGTGCCCTTGCTCGACCACGTGCTGATGGAGTACGTGGCCACCATGCCCACCGCGCTCAAGTTCCGTGACGGGGCCGGGAAGGTCATCCTCAAGCGCGCGATGGCCACGGATCTGCCCGCCGGCATCCTCAACCGACGCAAGATGGGCTTCGGCCTCCCGATCGCCTCCTGGTTCCGGCGCGAGCTCACGGACTACGTGCGTGACGTCCTGGATGGCCGCCGGACGCGCCAGCGCGGCCTGGTGGACCCGGTGGCGGTCTCCGCGCTTCTCGACGAGCACCAGAGCGGCGGCCGGGACCGCTCGAGCCAGATCTGGGCCCTTCTCGCTCTCGAGGAGTGGGCCCGCCGGTGGCTGGACCGATGAGCCACGTCGTCCACGTGGTGGACTCCCTCGCCGTCGGGGGCATGGAGAACGGCGTCGTCAACCTGATCAACGCCCTCTCCCCCGGCGGCCGCCACACCGTGGTCACCATGTCCGCGGTCGGGCCGCTCGCTGAGCGCCTCCCCGAGGGCGTGGAGTGTCACTGCATCGGCAAGCGGCCCGGCATCGACGTCGGGGCGGTGGTGAGGCTCGCGTCACTGCTGCGACGCCTCCGGCCGTCCATCGTGCACTCGCGCAATTGGGGGGCCTTCGACGCGATCCCCGCCGCGCGGCTGGCGGGCGTGTCGGTGGTCATCCACGGGGAGCACGGACGGGAAGCCGCCGATCCGGAGGGGCTGGACCCGAGGCGCCGGCGGCTGCGCCGGGTCTTCGCTCCGCTCGTCACGCGCTTCGTGACGGTCTCGTTCGACCTCCGCCAGTGGCTGCTGACGACGGTCCGTCTTCCCGCCGCCAAGCTGGTCACCATCCACAACGGCGTGGACGTCAGCCGCTTCGCCGGCGGCGACCGGCAGGCAGCGCGGCGGACGCTGCGGCTGCCCGCGTACGCGGCCGTGGTCGGCACCGTCGGACGCCTCGATCCGGTCAAGGATCACGCGGGACTGCTGCGGGCCTTTTCGGTCCTCCGAACCGATCAGCCCGCCGCCGAGCTCGTCGTCGTCGGGGACGGCCCCTGCCGTCCCGACCTGGAGCGCCTGATCCACGAGCTCGGGCTGACCGGGCACGTGCACCTGCTGGGCATGCGCCAGGATGTCCCGGTCCTCCTCCGGGCGTTCGACACCTTCGTCTTGCCGTCCCTGGCGGAGGGCATCTCGAACACGGTGCTGGAGGCGATGGCGACCGGGCTGCCGGTCGTGGCAACCAGGGTCGGCGGCAATCCGGAGCTGGTCGAGCATGGGGTGACCGGGGCCTTGGTGCCGGTCGGCAACCCCCTCGTGCTCGCGGCGGCCCTCCGCTGCTACGTCGAGGACGCGGGGCTGCGGGAAGGCCACGGCGAGGCGGCGCGCCGGCGCGTGCTCCAGCACTTCACCCTCGAGCGGATGGCCCAGGGCTACCGCGACCTTTACGAGTCGGTCGGCGCGAAGCCGGCCGCGCGCCGGTCGCGCCGCGCCTCCTACGTGCGATGAAGACCGCCGTTCACATCACGATCGACACCGAAAGCGCGATGGGAGGAGCATGGGACGACCCCAGGCGCGCGCCGCTCCCGGCGTCACGGCACGTGTTCTGCCAGGACGGCTCGGACGCCTACGGGATCCCGCTGATCACGCGCGAGCTCGGACGCTACGGGTTCCGGGCGACCTTCTTGTGCGAGACGCTGGCTACCCGCGTGCTGGGTGAGGCCGACACCCGATCCGTGGTCGAGGCCCTTCTGACCGCGGGCCAGGACGTCCAGCTCCACCTGCACCCGGTGTACTGGTACTACCGGCGCTTTCTGGACGCCGGCGCGGTCGATCGCGACCACTATCGCGCCGCCGCGTGTGATCAGCTCTGCGCCCACTCTCCCGAGCGCCAGCTCGAGATGCTGGAGGAGGCCAGCGAGCTCTTCCGGATGTGCACGGGCCGGGCCCCGGTCGCGTTCCGCGCCGGCAACTTCGCGGCCAGCCGCGCGACCCTCCGCGCGCTGGGCAAGCTCGGGTTCCTGATCGACTCGAGCTACAACCCCGCCGAGCGGGACGCTCCGTCGCTGGCCGACGATTCCCCCGAGCCCAACGTGGTCCAGTCCATCGAGGGCGTCTGGGAGCTGCCGGTCACGGTGGCCCGCACCCGGATCCGCGAGGGCAACGGCTACAAGCCCTTCGATCCGGTGGCCCTCTGCGCCTGGGAGATGGAGCGGATCCTCGACACGGCGCACGCGGCGGGCATGCCGCACGTCACCCTGCTCTTCCACAGCTTCACCTTCGTGAAACCCTGGGACATGACCTACTCCCGCTTCCGGCTGAACCGCATCGTCCTCCGGCGGCTTCAGGCCCTCCTGCGTTTCCTCGACGCGAACCGGGACCGCTTCCGGGTGCAGACCTTCGGAGAGCTCGCGGCCGGTCTCATCCAGGCCTCCCCGAAGGGGGTCGTCCCCGATCTCGGGTTCTGGCGCCCGGCCGTGCGCAAGGCCGTGCAGGTCATCAACACGCTGTACTGGGTCTGACCATGTGCGGTATCGCCGGCCTCGTCCACGCCGATCCCGGATATCCGATCGATCGAGGTCTGATCGCTCGGATGACCACGTGCCTGGCCCATCGCGGCCCCGACGCCCAGGGGCTCCAGGTCTGGCCGGGCGCGGCCATCGGGCACCGCCGCCTCAGCATCATCGATCTCAACACCGGGGACCAGCCGATCTTCAACGAGGACCGGACGGTGGCCGTGATCCTGAACGGCGAGATCTACAACTTCCAGGAGCTCCGGGAGGAGCTTCAGGCCCACGGTCACCGCTTCGCGACGAAGTCCGATACCGAGGCCATCGTCCACGCCTACGAGCAGTGGGGAGATCGCTGTGTCGAGCGCCTCGCCGGCATGTTCGTCTTCGCGCTCTGGGATGATCGGCGCCGCCGGCTGCTCCTGGCTCGGGACCGCATCGGCAAGAAGCCGCTCTACTACGCGCGGGACGGCGACCGGCTCCTCTTCGCCTCCGAGCTGAAGTCCCTGCTCCAGGACCACGCCCTCAAGCGCGCCCTGAATCTCGAGGCCCTCGACACCTACTTCTCGCTCGGGGCGGTCCAGGCCCCCGACACCATCCTGCTGGGCATCCACCAGCTCCTGCCCGCTCACTACCTGGTCTGGGAGAGCGGGCGGATCCGCGCCGCGGAGTACTGGGACGTGCCTCACGTCGCCCCCATCGAGTGGACCGAGGCCGAAGCGCTCCGCGCCCTAGACACCGTGCTCCTGGACGCGGTCCGCGTCCGCCTCGTCAGCGACGTGCCGGTGGGGGCGTTCCTGAGCGGCGGCGTGGACTCGAGCGCCATCGTGGAGGCCATGGCCCGCCTCTCGAGCACGCCCATCGTCACCACCTCTGTCGGCTTCACCGAGCAGGCATTCAGCGAGCTCGAGCACGCGCGGGCCGTCGCCAAGGCGGTCGGCACGGACCACCACGAAGTGGTCCTGCAAGCCCGCGCCGCCGACGTGCTCCCCCGCCTCGTCTGGCATCTCGACGAGCCCTTCGCCGACTCGTCGGCGCTGCCGACGTACTACGTCGCCAAGGCCGCCCGCGAGCGCGTCACCGTGGCTCTGTCGGGCGACGGCGGCGACGAGGTCTTCGCGGGCTATCAGCGCCGCTACGGGCTCAATCGCTCCGAGGCCCGCCTGCGTCGCTGGCTGCCGGCCTGGTTTCGCGCGGGGGTGCTGCGGCCGCTCGGCCGCGTCTATCCCAAGGCGGACTGGATGCCCCGCCCGCTGCGGGCCCGCTACTTCCTCCAGAACCTCGGGACCACGTTCGAGCGGGCCTACTTCGCGGACCTCTCGCTCTTCCGGACCGACGAGAAGGGTCGGCTGCTCTCGGACGAGCTCAAAGCCGCGCTGGGCGGTCACGACCCCTTCCGGCCCTTCGCGCGGCACTTCGAGCGGGTTCGCGGGCTCGACGCCCTCAGCCAGCTCCTCTACGTCGATCTCAAGACGTGGCTCGCCAATGACATGCTGGTCAAGGTGGACCGGATGAGCATGGCCAACGGGCTCGAGATCCGCTGCCCGCTCCTCGACCACCGGCTCATCGAGTTCGCGGCCACGGTCCCGTCGGAGCTCAAGTACCGGGGCCGGATCTCGAAGTATCTGCTCAAGCGCCATCTCGAGGGGCGCGTGCCCAGCTCCGTGATCCATCGGCCCAAGCAAGGGTTCGAGATTCCCCTGGCCCGGTGGCTGCGGAGCGACCTGCGCGACCTCGCGAACGACGTGCTCTTCTCCGAGCGCGCCCTCGGCCGGGGCCATATCCGCCCGGCCCGGCTGCGGCAGATCTGGGAGCGGCACCAGCGGGGGATTCGCGACCATTCGGCCCAAATCTGGGCCGTGCTAATGTTTGAGCTGTGGGCCCGCACGTTTCTCGATCCCCAGGAGCCGGCGGGGATTGTCAGCCCGTGAGCCGCTTCGAGGACGAGTGGCGCGCCCGCTTCGAGCGGTTCGCCAGCACCCACAGCAGCGAGGCCAGCATCTCCGGCTGGTCCGAGTCCGGGCTGGAGCGGCGCGTCCACCTGTTTCGCTCGCTCGTGCCGGCCGCGAGCCCGGGCCCGGCCCCGGTGGCACTCGAGCTCGGCTGCGGGGCCGGGACCTACGTGCGAATCCTGGCCGGGCTCGGGTATCGCGCCATCGGCCTCGATTACTCGGTGCCGAGCCTCGGCCGGGCGCTGGCCGCCGATCCCGGACGCAAGGGCCACTACCTGGCCGGGGATGCCTACGCGCTGCCGAGCCGCCCCGGTGAAGTGGATCTGGTGGTGTCCATCGGCGTGCTCCAGGCTCTCAGCCGACCCGAGCAGGCGCTGGCCGAGATGGCTCGCGTGCTCCGGCCCGGCGGCACGCTGCTGCTCGAGGCGCTCAGCAGCCGGAGTCTCGCCGCGCGCGCCCGCCGGCTCCATGCGCGGCTCCGGCGGCTGCCGCCCCGCGTGCTCACCCACGATCCGGAGGCGGTCGTGCGCTGGCTGAGGGCCCAGGGCTTGGCGGTGCTGGCCCGGATTCCGCTCTGCCTGCCTCCGCGTCGCCTGCCCGCTCTCGGCCGCGCCCTCGACTCCGCGCCCGTCCGCCGGGCGGTGCGCTCGTCGCCGATGGTGGGCTCGGCGCTGGCGCATGCGGTGTGGTTCCTGTGCCGTCGCGTCGCGGCCGGGGAGACCTCCGCGTGAAGGTCCTCCACATCCTCGACCACTCGGTCCCGGTCATGAGCGGCTACAGCACCCGCAGCCGCAACATCGTGGGCTTCCAGCGCGAGCTCGGCCTCACGCCGGTGGTCGTCACCTCTCCGAAGCACCCGGCCCCGGGCCCGGAGCGGGAAGAGCGCCACGGGATCGTGTACTACCGGACGGGCGATGGCCGGGCCGCGGAGACCTCGGGCTACGCGGGGTCGCTCTCGCTCATGCGCCGGTTCGCGGCCCGGATCGCCGAGGTCGCCCGGACCGAAGGCGCGAGCCTCCTGCACGCGCACTCCCCGGTCCTGAACGGCCTGCCCGCGCTGTGGGTCGGGCGCCGACTGGGCATTCCCGTGGTGTACGAGGCGCGGGCCTTCTGGGAAGACGCCGCGGTCGATCACGGAACCACGCGGGAGGGCTCTCCGCGCTATCGCCTCACGCGGGGTCTGGAGACCCTTCTCTTCCGGCACGCGGACCGGGTCGTCGTGATCGCCGAGGGCATGCGCCGGGAGATCATCCGTCGGGGTGTGGAGCCCGGGCGTATCGCGGTGGTCGGCAACGGGGTGGACGTCGATCGATTCCAGCCGGTCGGCCGCAACGAGCGACTGGCCGGGCGCCTCGGCATCAACGGCGAGCTGGTCTTCGGCTTCATCGGCTCCTTCTATCACTACGAAGGCCTGCAGTTCCTCGTCGAGACGCTGCCACGGCTCCGCGAGCGCGTTCCCGGCGCGCGCCTGCTGCTCGTCGGCGGCGGCGAGGACACCGCGGCGCTCCGCGAGGCCACCGCGGGCAGCGGCGGTGCGATCCTCTTGCCGGGTCAGGTGCCGTACGAGGAGGTCGCCGACTACTACTCGCTCATCGACGTCTTCGTCTGTCCCCGCAAGCGCATGCGCCTGACCGAGCTGGTCACCCCGCTGAAGCCACTGGAAGCGATGGCCATGGCCAAGCCGGTGCTGGCCAGCGACGTCGGAGGTCTGTCAGAGCTGATCCAGCACGGCTCCACCGGCATGCTGTTCCGTGCCGACGACGCGGCGTCGCTGGTCGAGCAGGCCACGCACCTGGCCTCGAGTCAGCAGCTCCGGGTCTCTCTCGGGCTGGCTGCCCGCGCCCACGTCGAGCGCGAGCGGTCATGGGCCCGCGTCGTCTCGCGGTATCTGGAGCTCTATGGGTCCCTGCGGCCCTAGCCGCGACGCGGCTCCCGCACCCGTCTCCGGGCGGCCGCTCCGGGTGCTGGTACTGAGCTTCACGTTCCCCAACGTCAAGCAGCCGGCGCTCGGAGTCTTCGTGCGGGAGCGCATCCGCCGGATCGCGACCGAGTGCGAGGTCGTGGTCGTAGCGCCCGTGCCGTGGTTCCCGTTCAACCGCCTCATCCGCGGCGAGCAATGGGCGGGGATCGCTCCGGTGGAGCGTCACGAGGGCCTCGAGGTACGCCATCCCCGCTTCTTCTGCATCCCCCGCTACCTCAAGTGGCTGGACGGAGGCTTGTACGCCATCTCCCTCCTCCCCTTCCTCTGGCGCCTCCGCCGCTCGTTTCCCTTCGACGTCATCGACACCCACTTCGCCTATCCGGACGGCCTCGCGGGCACGATCCTCGGCCGGATCTTCCGCCGGCCCGTGGTGATCACCCTGCGCGGCAGCATCGTGAGGCTGGCCACCTATCCGCTGCACCGTCCGCAGCTCCGGCTGGCGCTCCGCCGGGCGGCCCGGGTCCTGGCGGTGAGCGAGTCGCTCAAGCAGACCGCGGTCGCCCTCGGCATCCCGCCCCAGAAGGTCCGTGTGATCCCCAACGGGGTCGACACGAGCCGCTTCTTCCCGATGGAGCGGAGCGAGGCGCGGCGGGCGCTCGACCTCCCCAAGGACGCCAAGATCCTGCTCTCGGTCGGCGGGCTCAATGAAGGCAAGGGACACCACCGGATCGTGGCGATGCTGCCGTCCCTGCTCCGCCGGCACCCGGACCTGCTCTACGTGATCGTCGGGGGAGGCCGGCGCGCCGACAGCCTGCGGCCGGTCCTCGAGGACCTGATCCGGGACCACGGCCTTCGCGATCACGTGCTCCTGGCCGGCGAGCGCCCGCACGGCGAGATTCCCCTGTGGATGGGGGCGGCCGACGTGTTCTGCCTCGCCACCCGCTCGGAGGGCTGGGCCAACGTGCTGCTGGAAGCCATGGCCTGCGGCCGGCCGGTAGTGAGCACGCGCGTGGGCGGCAACGCGGAGATCGTCACCGACCCGAGCCTGGGGACCCTGGTGCCCGCCGCCGACGACACGGCCTTCGCGGAAGCGCTGCGGGCGGCGCTCGAGCGGCCCTGGGCTCCCGAGGCTCTCGCGGCCCACGCCCGGCGGCACTCCTGGGAGCGCGCGACCCGCGACGTGCTGGCCGAGCTCCACGCGATAGCCTTTCCGGCCGTGAACGGCGGGCCGGCCAGCGCCGCGTCGCCCCACCTCGATCAAGGTCTTCGCTGATGCTGCCCATCCTTGTAAATCGCCTGATCTTTCCGGTTCACGAATGGCTCAAAGGCAAGCCGACCCATGCCCGCCTGCGCGAGCTCGAGAAGAGCCAATGGCTCTCCCCCGCGGCCCTGCGCGAGACGCAGTTCCGCGCTCTCCGCGCCCACCTCGACTTCGCCTACCGGGAGGTGCCGTACTACACGCGCCTCCTCGACGAGCACGGCCTCCAGCCGGCGCGGATCCAGTCCTTCGAGGACTTCGCGCGGATCCCCTACCTCACGCGGGACCTGCTCCGCCGGCATCTCGACGATCTGCAGCCCCGCCGGAAGCTCCGCGGGGTGCAGCGCATGAGCACCGGCGGATCGACCGGCTCGCCGGTGGCCATCATGGTGGATGCCGAGCGGGCGGCCTTCACCGATGCCACGCGCCTCCGAGCCCACCGCTGGTTCGGCGTCGACATGGGCGCGCCCGAGATCGTCCTCTGGGGATCCCCGATCGAAACGGGCCGGCAGGACCGCCTGCGCACGTTCCGCGACGGGCTCATCAACTCGCGCCTCCTCTCCGCCTTCGACCTCGGCGAGCCCGCGCTTGCCCGCTACGCCGACATCCTCGCGCGCGAGCGCCCGCAGCAGCTCTTCGGCTACGCGAGCGCGCTCTACCTGCTCGCCCGCTACCTGCAGGGCCACGACCGCGCGCCGGGGCCGGACAGCCTCCGCGTGGCCTTCACCACCGCCGAGCCGCTCTACGACTTCCAGCGGGCGGCGATCCAGTCGGCCTTCGGCTGCCCGGCCGCCGTGGAGTACGGCTCCCGCGACGCCGGCCTCATCGCCAACGAGTGTCCGAGCGGCGGTTTGCACATCGCGACCGAAGGGATCACGGTCGAGATCCTCCCGGGGTCGGGCGCCGTCGCCGGCGCGAGCGGCGAGATCGTCGTCACCAACGCCTATTCGTTCGCGATGCCGATCATCCGCTACCGAACCGGCGATGTCGGCGCGCTCGCCGAGGCCGCCTGCCGGTGCGGGCGTGGGCTCCCGTGCCTGGCCACCGTGGAGGGGCGCCGCACCGACTTCCTCGTCACCCCCGAGGGCGGCGTGATGCACGCTCTGGCCGCGATCTACATCCTGCGCGAGCTGCCCGGCCTCCGGGAGTTCCAGCTGGTGCAGGAGCGCCTGGACCTGGTCCGCGTCAGCCTGGTGCCCGATCAGGGTTTCGCGAGCGCGACCCCCGACCGGGTGGTGTCGGGTCTCGGCCGCCTCCTCGGCAGTAGGGTCTCGGTCGAGGTCGAGATCACCCCGGAGATTCCTCGGGCGCCCTCCGGCAAGCATCGCTACGTCATCTCGAAGGTCGCCGACCAGCAGCTGGAGGCACTCCTGGGCCGCCCCCTCCTGGGTGGCCAATAATGCTCGAGGCCGTCCGCGCCGACGTCCGACGGATGACCGCCCAGGAGCCCGGGTTGGCCAGCAAGCTTGGCCTCTTCTTCTTCCACCCCGGGCTGCAGGCGGTCCTCTTCTACCGGCTCGCCCGGTGGCTCCTGCGCCATCACCTGGGGCCGTTCGCGGTCGTCACCAGCTACGTCAACTCCGTCCTCACCGGCGCCCAGATCTCCCCGCGCGCGATCATCGGGAAGGGGCTGCGGATCTATCACCCTCAGGGCGTCGTGATCGGGGCAGGCGCCGTGGTGGGGGAGCACTGCACGCTCTCCCACGGAAACATGATCGGCACCTTCGCGGGCGACGAGGAGCGGCCGGTCATCGGCGACCACTTCGCCGCGGCCACCGGCGCCAAGATCCTCGGCAAGATCACGGTGGGCAACTACGTGCGGGTCTCGCCGAACTCGGTGGTGATCACCTCGCTGCCCGACAACGTGGTGGCGACCGGCGTACCCGCCCGCATCCTGCTCCGCGAGCAGTCCGAGACCGCGGCGGCCGCGTCCGGCGACGGCCGGCCGACCGCCGCCGACACCGTGGAGCGGCTGGTCTCCCTTCTCCGGCGCAACGTGGAGGCGGTGCCTCTTCCCGCGGCCATGGACGCATCCACCGGCCTGCTCGGCGAGGGAATCGGCCTCGACTCGGTGGAGATCCTGAAGCTCGTCTGCGCCATCGAGGAGGAGTTCGGGCTCACGCTCGACGAGAGCGAGCTCACCGCCGCCCGCTTCAAGACCGTGGGCTCGCTGGCGGGCTTCATCCAGGAGAAGCACGCCCCATGAGAACAGCTTCCACGCTCCCCGACGCCTTCGACGCCCTCTGCGCCCGCCAGCCCGGGCGGATCGCTCTGTCCGAGGCCGGCCAGGAGATCACCTACGGTCAGCTGCTCGAATGGTCGCTCCGCATCTCCCGGGCCATCGGGCCCGCGGTGCGGACACCCGGGCAGCGGGTGGCGGTCATGCTGCCCAACTCGGCGGCCTTCGTCGCCGCCTTCTTCGCCGGCGCCCGTACCGGGGCGGTCGTGGCGCCCGTCAATCCAGGCTACGGCTCCCACGATCTCACGAGCCATCTCAACGACCTGGACGCGGTGGCCCTCCTCGCGGACGCGGCCACCCTCGAGCGCGCCGCGCCGACCCTCGAGGCCCTCTCCCGCGCGCCGGCCCTCTTCGAGGTCTCCCGCGCCGATGGCGCCCGTGCGCTGCGGCCCGGCACGACGGCGGGAGAGCCGCTCCCCGCGCACGCGGGAGCGCCGCTGCTCCAGCAGTACACCTCGGGCTCCACCGGCACGCCGAAGCGGGTGATCCGGACCCACGCCAACCTCCTCGCCGAGCTCGAGTGCCTCCGCTCCACCTTCGCGGTCACCGAGGCCGACCGCTTCCTCGGGGTCGCCCCGTTCTTCCATGTCAATGGTCTCGTCCGGACCATGCTCACCAGCATGTACGCCGGCGCGACTCTGTATCCGGCGGCGGAGTTCCGGCGGCGGGAGGTGACCAGCCTCCTCACCGCCGAGCGGATCTCCTTCCTGGGCGGCGTTCCTCAGATCTTCGCCATCCTCGGCCAGACCCCGCTGCGCGGGCACGTGGATCTCTCCGCCCTTCGCCTCGTCTTCTCCTCGAGCGCGCCCCTGATGCCAGCCGACCGCAAGCGCTTCCGGGACCAGTACGGCGTGGTCATCCGCCAGCTGTACGGCTCTACCGAGACGGGCACGATCAGCTTCAACCGTCACCCCGATCCCGAGAGCTGCCAGGAGTCGGTGGGCGGAGCGCTCGATGGCGTGCGCGTGGAGGTGATCGACTCGGAGGGCCAGCCGCTGCCCGCCGGGAAGGAAGGCGAGATCGCCATCGCGAGCCCCTTCGCCACGTCGGGCTACCAGGGTAATCCGGAGGCGACGGCGGAGAGCTTCCGGGACGGCTTCTACTTCTCGGGCGACCTCGGCATTATGGGCCCGGACGGCTGCATCCGGCTCACCGGCCGGAAGAAGCTCCTCATCAACCGAGGCGGCTTCAAGGTCAATCCCTACGAGGTCGAGGAGGTCATCAAGAGCCATCCGAAGGTGGAGGAGGTCGCGGTCTTCGGGGCGCCCAGCGCGAGCGGGGACGACGTGGTCTGCTGCGCCATCGTGGCGATGGCGGCGTGCACCACGGAGGAGATCCTGCTCTACTGCAAGGAGCGCCTCGCCGACTTCAAGGTTCCCGCCCGCATTGAATTCCGCGACGCGCTGCCCAAGAGCCCGGCCGGCAAGATCCTCCGCGGTCAGCTCTGACGATCAGCGCGGCCGCCGGCCGCTCCCGCTTCCGTAGCGGTAGAGCCAGTACACCTGGGGGAGGCCGACATCCGTTCCGTTCTTGCCGCCGTAGAGCAGCATCGCGTTGTTTCCGACGTCGAAGCCGAGGACCCTGTACGAAGGGCGGGCCGGCCGGGACGGCCTCACACTCCCATTTCTTCGTGTCGACGTGGTAGATCCCGAGGCCGTACATCCGGCCGCCGTACTCGGAAGGCCAGGTAGGTCTCCAGGTCCGTGTCCTGAGGAGGGCGCGCCTGGCGCGGGAGCGGGATCACGTCGACGCCCCGCTCCGGACCGAGTACCGAATGAGCGCCTTCAGGAAGCGGTTGATGACGCAGTCTCGCCCTCGTCAGACATGGTAAGGACACAAGCCGGCCGACCCATGCCGCCAGACAGGTAGCGCCACCGGCGTCAACTTGTCGGGGGCGATTTTCCGGTGTAGCCTCGGTCGAGAGTTCGATGATCCGACATCTTCTCCTCGCCGCCGTCTTCGTCTTCGTCTCTGCCGCCGGCGGGGCCATCGCGCTGAAACCGGAACCGGGCCGGTGGTACGCGATCCCGAACTCCCGCCTCGATCAGCAGGCCGGGGTCTTCCCGCCCGTGCCCACGCCGCAAGGGCGTCCCGGCAACGTCCTCGTCGCGTGGAGTGGCGCGGCCTACGACTCCAAGCGCGCGCGCGTGCTGTTCCACGGAGGCGGCCACGTCGACTACGCGGGTAACGAGGTCTACGCGTTCGACGTGAACACGTTCCGCTGGTCGCGAATCTGGGGCCCGAGCCCACAGATCCCGGCCGCCGAGGTGTCGGAGGGCCGCGACGAGTATCCCGACGGCAACCCCGCCGCGGTGCATAGCTACGACGGGCTCAACTACATCCCCGACGTCGACAAGCTCTGGCGGGGCGGTGGCTCGCTCTGGAGTGGCTCGGGCGGCGGCACGCAGGCCACCTGGATGCTCGACCTGGCCTCCAACCGCTGGCAGCGTATGGCCAACTCGCGGGTGCTCGGCGTGAGCGTCACCTCCGAATACGACCCGGTCAGCGGGCACGTCTTCGCGTTGAGCGACCACAACGTGCTGGGCGAGTACGACCCCAAGAGGAACCGCTGGAGCTACCTGGGCGACATGTTCTCCGGCGAGGAGCCGGTCTCGGCCATCGATCCGGAACGGCGGCTGTTCGTGCGCGTCGGCAACGGCGACCTGAGCTACTACAACATCTCTAGTGGCTCGATCAGGCTGGCGGTGCAGACGCGCGGCCCCCAGGACGTGGTCAAGGCGCGCGGGCCCGGCTTCGTCTACGACTCGTCGATCAAGAAGTTCGTGGGCTGGGCGGGCGGCACGTCGGTGTTCGTGCTCGACCCCACGACCTGGACGTGGACCGAGGTCAAGGCGGCGCCCGACAACACGGTGTCTCCGCCGACCATCTTCACCGACCAGCCGGGCAAGATCCTGGTGATGAGCAAGTTCCTCTACATCCCCTCGAAGAACTTCTACGTGCTCGTGCAGACGGCCGAGACCGAGGTCTACATCTACCGGATCGCCCCGCCATGACGCCGGCCATGCTGGCGTAGATCGGCGGCTACAACGCCAGCATGCCTCTCAGCGTCTCCGGCAGACATAGCGATTGGGCGCCGCAGTCCGGCTCGCCCTCGCCGAGTTCCTCTCGCTCCCGTTCTACCGCCTCGCGAGTCCGCTCGACGTCGTTCCTCGTCGAGTTCCTGACCCAGTGTCGCTGGCACCCCCTGTCGGCGATGAGGTAGACACGCCATCAAGAGCCACCCGAAGGTGGGAGACGTGGCAGTCTACGGAGCGCCCAGCGCCAGCGGGGACGACCTGGTCTGCTGCGCGATCGTCGCGACCGCCGCCTGCACGACGGAGGAGATCGTGCTCGACTGCAAGGAGAGGCTCGCCGACTTCAAGGTTCCGGCCCGGATCGAGTTCCGCGAATCGCTGCCGAAGAGCCCGGCCGGGAAGATTCTTCGCGCGCAGCTCTGAGCCTCACTGCGGCCGTCGACCGCCTGCGTTCCCGTAGCGGTAGAGCCAGTACACCTGAGGCAGCCCGGCGTCCGACCCGTCCTTGCCGCCGTACAGCAACATCACGTTGTTCCCGGGATCGAAAGCGAGGACGTTCCCCTGGACGAACGGAGGGCCGGGGGGTACCGCCTCCCATTCCCACTTCTTCGAGTCGACGTGGTAGATCCCGAGCCCGTACATGCGCCCGCTGTTTTCGTAGTTATTCGGGTAGAGGACCACGCGGTTGATGGGATCGAAGGCCAGGTAGGTCTCCAGGTCCATATCCTGGGGCGGGCGCGCCTGGCGCGGAAGCGGAATCACGTCGACGCTGCCGCGCCGGATCGAGTACCGGACGAGGGCCTTGAGGTAGCGGTTGATGAGGTAGATGCTTCGCCCCTCCACGTCGATCACCGCCTGCTCACGGTTCCCGCTGGCGGGAAGCCCCATCGACCCGTTGCTCCACCGGTTGGTCTGGAGCGACAGGATCTCCATCACGTTGCCGTCGTCGGTGGAGCGGACCCGGTACACGGAGTCGGTGACTGGGTCGTATACGCCGAAGCTCGCTCCCTCGTCGCCCCCGTATCCGCCGAGCGGCGGACCGAACGGGACACGCTGCCACTTGTTGGTGGCGAAGTCGAAGAACATGGGATCGGGCAGATCCTTGACCCCTGGGCACTCCGAGGTTTCGCCCTCGGTAATAAAATAGAAGCCCGGCATCACGATGCCCCGGTCTCGCTTCGAGTCGTACACCCAGAGCACCGTGTCCGGCCGGCCGGGCTGTTCGGGCCCGTTGCACCAGGGCCCGATCAGCCGCCAGGTCGGAGCGGAGCCGGAGCCGAGATCCAGCGCCCAGACCATCTGGTTGCCGTCGTCCGAGATGTGGGGGTTGGCGTAGTCGCCCCCGGTGAGGACCATTCGCCCGCGCTTGGAGTCGTAGAGCAGCCGAGTGTGCTTGCTGGCATACGGCCGGAGCCCGGGGCCGCCGTATCCCGTTCCTAGTGGCCGGCTCACCCAGGTGCGCTCCGGGATCGTAAGCGTGCTCGTCGGTGAGTTGCCGGGGGCCGCCGCAGGGGCCGTCCCATCGGAGCCCGCTCCCGCGAAGTTGAGGGACGATTTCGGCGACCAACCCACCAGCGCCGCGGTCAGCACGATGATCCCGGCCAGCCCGCCCAGCACCTTCTTCATGGCTTCGGCCCCAGGCCGATCGGTCCGGCTCCGGTCTGGATCGCCCCGCGCACCGGCGGCAGGGTGCGCCTCGTCCCGAAGTAGTCGTCGGCGGGAACCCAGTCCACCCCGCGCATGGATCCCGGTCCCCGGAGCAGGGATCCCTCGACCGGGGCGAAGTCCATGGCCTCCGGATTGGCGAAGCAGAGCGCCCACGTGCAATCGACGTTGCCGGCTAGCTCGACGTCCAGACGGCCCTTCGGAACCGTGGGCGCGCCCTGCCGCGTGTGCACGGCATTGTTCACGATGGCCACGTCCCGCGCCCGCGCCTCCGGGGCCATGGTCACCCCGCCCTGGACGTTACGGTAGAGCGTGTTGTGGCCGATCACGATCGAACGAAGGAGCCCGCGCCCGTGATAGTCCTCGAGCCCGATTCCTGCGCCGCGGTTCTGGACCGAGATGTTGTTGCGCACGACGGCCGGCCCGCCGCCCACCACGATCCCCGCGCTCGTCTGCGCCCCCATCACGAAGTTCCGCTCGACGACGCTACGGCTGAGCAGGTCCCGGGAGCCGTACACCATGATGCCGGGCCCCTTGGTGTCGACAATCACGTTGTCGCGGATGACGCCGCTCGAGTTGAGCTTCACCTGGAGGCCGTAGCCGATCTCGGGCTCGACGGCCCGGATGGTCCGGATGAAGTTTCGCTCCACGACGAGTCCCGACACCACGCAGTGCACTCCTTCGTGGCAGCCGAAGTACATCCCGGTCGACTCGGACCGCTCGATGCTGTTCCGCCGGACCACCAGGCCGTGGATGCTGTTGTGGGTCGCGGCCACCGCGATGGCGCCCACCTCGGTGAACGTGCAGTCCTCGATCACGACGTCGGCCCGCGAGAAGACGCGGATCCCGTCGGCGTCGCGTGAGGTCGGACCCAGCGCGAGGCCTCGGATCGTGACGTGGTCCGCCTTGATGTCAAGCACGTTGGCCAGCCGGCCCGTGTACACGAGATGGGGCCGATGCTGGAGATCGGCGGCCCGGATGACCACCGGCGCCCCCGGGCTCCCGCCCTTAAGGATGGTGCACGGTCCCCGGTAGTCGCCCGGCCGCAGCACGAGCTCCCCACCCGGCGGCAGCGCGTTGGCGGCGGCGCAGAAGTCTTCCTCGGGACCGATCTCCACGGCCCTCGCCGGCGCCGGGACCGCTGCCCATCCTGCGGCCAGTGCCAGAGCGACCGTGGCGATCCGAGCCCCCAACCGATGTCCGGTTCTCATGGCGCGCCTATCGTCGCAAGAGTAGCGCGCCCAGCAGCGCCTTCCAGATTCTTGCGCTCGCCGGGGTGTAGAAGAGAGCCCGGAGGGCCGCCCAGGCCGCCCACCACGAGTGCTCCCGAGCCCGATACTCCCAGGCGTAACGCTCATGCACGCTGGAGACCTTCCCTCTGAGGTGACGGCCCCACAATCTGAACCCCGGGTGCCGCCGGAGCAGACGGTAGAGGGTATCCCACTCGCGCTGCAACCGTCCGGCCCGACGGGCCTCAGCGATGAGGCTTCCCGAGTGCTGCCGGTACAGCGCGACCACCTGCGGAACGAAGAAGAAGTCGCTCCGCAGCACCAGCCGATACCACAGGTGCAGGTCCTCGGCCCCCGCAGGACGGGATGGAACCCTCCCACCTGCCGCACCAGCGCCCGCTTCACCATCACGGTACCCGTCCACGTCAAGAACGAGCGGAGAAAGTGACTGATCGGTCGCTCGAGCCTCAACGCGCGCCCCGAGCGGTACGCCGGCGCCAGGATCCTCCCGACGAAATCATCCTTGTGGTAGTGGCCGGTCGCTTCCAGTGAGCCGTTCTCGTTCCACTCCTGGAAGTCCGCGCCGATCCTCTCCGCACCGGCCTGCGCCTCCACGACTTCCCATCGCGCCTGGAGGCCTCCCGGCCGCCACACGTCGTCGACATCCAGGAACGCCACCCATTCGCCCGCGGCGGCGGCTACGCCGACATTGCGAGCGGTCGCGGGGCCTCCCACTCCGGTATTCCGCAGCACCCGGACCGTCGGGTCCTCACGCGCCCAGTGCTCCAGGACCTCCCGGGTCTCCTCGTCGGTGCTGTGATCGTCCACCACGACCACCTCGAAGGATCTGAGCCGGTGCTCCTGGCCCAGCACCGATTCGATCGCCTCGGAAAGATACTTTCCGTCGTTGTGGCACGGAATCACCACGCTCAGCTCGCATCCAGTCATGCTCGTTCGGGTGGTCCGGCCCCGGCCCGGCCGTGCCACTCCGCTCCCGCGGGACTACTCAGTGTTCTCCTCGGCGGCCAGGGAGCCTGCGTCCGGCATATCGTCCAAGTCGCGCCACCCGTTGCGCCACATCGCCGGGGCGCAACAGGGCCTTCGGTGCGTAGCCGAGCGCCATCCGCAGCACGCGCCCCCGGCTGAATCCGTAGCCGAGACTCTCCAGCTGCTGGCGGTGATAGGCCCAGAACTCCCGGCCCCGTCCCTCGAGGACGCTCCGCGCCAGGAAGCGGTAGTAGAACCTGAGCAGCGTTGCGGCCACCGCCGCCCGCTCCGCTTCGCTCAGGAACACCGGGCCATACTTGGCCAGGTGCCGAAGCCCGGACGGGAGATAGCTGTTGCGCTCTTCCTCGACCGACGTCTGCGATTCCTCGCGCCGGCGCGTGAAGGTCAGCACCTGGTGGACGAATCCGAAATCCGTCGACTGGAGGACCTCGAAGCACGCGGCGGTGTCGGCGTGGATGTCTGACTCGTCGAAGAACGCTTCCCGACCCCGCACGTGCTCCGCCCGGATCAGGATGGTGGTCGGCGACCCGAACACCCCCGGGCCACCGAGCAGGATCGCCCGACAGAGCTCCCGTCCCGAGATGATCGGGCTCGGGTACGGCAGGCCGTCGCAGTCGACCTCGGCCCCGTCGAGGCGGTAGGCCCCGACGATGCCCACGGTCGGATACGCTTCGCCCACCGCCACCATCCGCTCGAGGCACTCCGGGAAGATCCAATCGTCGGCCTGGACCACCTTGCAGTAGGCGCTGGCCGGCGAGATCTGCCGGAAGGCGATGTTGTGGTTGCGCAGCACGTCCACGAAGGTCTGGTTGGCGTGGACGCGGATGCGCGAATCCTTCTCCGCGAAGCGCTCCGCGATCTCCCGCGTCCGGTCCGTGCTGCAGTTGTCGACGATGGTATATTCCCATCGCTCGTAGGTCTGCGCGAGGACGGACTCGATGCACTCGGCCAGGTACCGCTCGCCGTTGTACACCGGCGTGACCACGCTCACGAGGGGCTGCGCGGCTACCATGACTCGTGTCCCGGGGACACATCCAGTCGCGCCACCGCCACCCGCTCCCCCGGGCCCGCCGCGGGCCCCGTCGCGGCCGCCAGCGACGCCAGCCGAGGCCCGAACACCGGCTCGAGCTGCCCGTCGAGCGTCCGGCGCGCCCGCCCGACCCGATCGGCCAATTCCGCCGCCACGCGGTCGCGGTTGGCCTGGAGCTCCCCGAAGCGAGCGATCACGCTGCGCACCTCGAGCGAGTCGAGCGACAGCGAGTACGCCGCCTGTCCCATCTGGGCCATCAGGTCGCTCATCTTCGACTCGTTGCAGAGACCTAGCACCGGCTTGCCCATCAGCATCGCGATGACGATCGCATGGAAACGTGTCGCGACGATGACATCCGAGCGACGGATCTCGCTCGCCACGTCGTCGACGGAGGCGATGGCGGCCACTTCGAGCCGCTCTTCCATCCCGGCGGCCAGGCGGCCCGTCAGCTTCTCGAGGACATCCTTGATGACGCGAACGTCCGCCCGGAGCTGGGTCGGGAAGAGCCGCACGCGATACCCCTGTCCGAGAAGCCAGAGCGCGACGTCGCTGATCTTGTCGACGTATGCCGCGTAGGCCGCCGGATCGTACATCGGCCAGTAGCGCCAGTCGCGATACGGGAACACGTTCAGGCCCACTGTGCGACCGGGCGGCTCGGAGCCGGGCTCGATCGTGGGCTCCCAGCCGAACACGAGATCGGGGCCCACGGAGCCCGCATCGCGGACGCCGATCTCCTCGATGAGGCGCCGCGACCGCTCATCGCGGTACGAGCGGTACTTGGCCAGTCTGAGAGTCCATCTGAAGAGCACGCGGCTTCCCGGCCCACCGATCGGGCCCGCCCCCACGTTGAGCACGGCGACCTGCGCCCCCGCGACCCGGGCGAGGAGGCACCAGGAGAAGAGCTGGAGGGGGAACCCCCAGATGCCCTCGAAGTGATCCGACAGCTGCCCGCCGCCCGCCACCACGAGCAGGTCCACGCGGCGGAGGAACGCGAAGCACCGTGCGCTGAACCCGAGATAGCGCCCCGCCTCACGCAGCGCCCGGGGGGCGTTCGCCAGGGCGCGAAGCGCCGCGAAGAGCATCGGCACCCGCTTGAGCCCGGCCTTGAGCCGCCCACGCAGCCCGGCTGCCCCGCCTGGAGGCGGGCGGCGCGGCAGGGTCGGTTCCCGGCCCTCGTCGCTGTCTCCGGCATCGACGACCGACGGGAAGGCCTCGATTCCGTGACGCTGCCGTGTCTCGGCCGGCTGCTCGGAGAGCGCGCACACCACCGCCCCCGGGCACCGCTGGCTGACGAACTGGAGCACGGATAGAAGCGTCGCCTCGTCGCCGAGATTGCGGTTCCCGTAGTTGCCGAGGACCGCGATCCGTCGCGGTGGTCTCACCGTCCGAGCCCCAGGAGCGCCTTGCGGCAATAGAAGCCCTCCGCGTACCGGCTCGCCGCCGCGCACTCCATCCCCCGGATCCGTAGCACCGACATGAAGAGGTCCTCGGAGAACCACTGTCGGCCAGCCTGACTGCCGAAGACCCGCATGATGGTCTCCGCCTTCCTCCGGGCGAGATCCTCGTCGAGATCCACGAACACGTTCGGAGAGCCGAAGTCTCCGTCGTACTTGGGGATCTCGTATTCGAGCACCAGGTGGTTCCGGAAGGTGTTCCAGGTCAGCTCCGCGATGAGCCGGTGATCCTGGTGCAGGTCGCCGCGATAGTGGGTCAAGACGAGATCCATCGGGCCTCGCTGCTTGAGCCCCTCGAAGCACTCCTTGATGGCGGCGCTCTGGGAGGGAAAGAACCCGTCGCGGAACGAGTGGACGATCACCTCTCGGGCCTTGGCGCGCTCGAGGAAGATCTCCGCGCTGTCGCGCGCCTCCTGCTCCCGCCGGCCCTCGCCGCTCCACACCACCCACGTCACCGTGACCGGCCGGCCGCTGCGGGTGAGCTTCAGCATCGTGCCGCCGCAACCGATCTCGAGGTCGTCGGCGTGCGCCCCGAGGCACAGCACGCGGAGCGGCTCATCGCCGGCTTCGAGCTGAAGGCTCAGCATCGGCCCGCCGTCACTTCCACTCGAGGCCCGCGGAGCCGGGGCCGGGCGCTCGCCGCCCCACGGTCCCCGCCGCCAGCGCCCCGTTGCGGCCCTTCACCTCGTGCGCGTCGGCGGAACCCGGCTCCCGCTTCCAGACCTCCCACGGGCAGTCCCCCTGCGCGTTCATGTCGTCGAGGCGCTGCTTGTCCTTGAACGTGTCCATGCAGGCCCAGAAGC